>Ga0351972_10035_pt1 | contig 69365 bp, 55 predicted proteins | sample TotcelHFGM3001N9_FD_206747 | JGI IMG/M metagenome (GOLD analysis project Ga0351972, IMG submission 206747) | Enriched cells from coal bed in the Powder River Basin, Montana, United States - Total cells FGM rep2 HSBNCT.FGM.300.1.N9 ...
TCTGCCCTGAAGTAACATCGTAAAAGCGAGGAATAAGGTCTGCCAGAGTACTCTTACCTGCACCAGAAGGACCCACAAGAGCGATAGTTTTACCCTTTGTTATTGTGAGATTAATACCCTTAAGAACGGGCTCGTTTAAGTATTTAAAAGAGACATCCCTGAATTCGATTTTATCTTTGAACTCACTTACAGTTAACGGGTTTGCACTCTTTTTTATTGCCGGTTCAATATCCAGAATTGCAAAGAGTCTCTCTCCCGAGGCGAGACCTCTCTGAAGGTTTGCATATGCATTGGATATAACCTTTGCCGGCTCCAGTACTTTGTAATAAAAACTGATGTAGACAACAAATGACGGCATATCCATTCCCAGCTCTCCCCTCATTTGAAGATAGCCTCCGTAAAATAGGACCGCAGCGGTAACAGAGACTCCCAGAAATTCGGAGAGCGGAGAGGCAAGCTCCTGACGGTTAAACATCTTTTTTGTAATTAACCTGTGCGTTTCGTTGCTAACCTGAAAACTTTTGTTTACATATTTTTGGGCATTGAACGCCTTTATTATTCGTGCACCGGAGAGTGCCTCCTCGAAATAGCTGACAATTCGTCCCATCATACTTTGTGCCTCCGAAGCTTCACTCCTTAGCTTTCTGCTTAAGCGTCCAATAAAAAATACAGATATGGGAAGAGTTAAGAGCGTTACTGCAGTAAGTTTTGGTGACATATAGAACAGTACAGCCAAAAATCCTATAATGAGCAGCGGCTCTCTGAACAGTATGTGAAAGCTGTTTGCGACGCCGTTCTGAACCTCTGTTACATCATTTGATATGCTTGAGAGAATATCCCCTTTCCTGTGGGTGTTAAAATACCCTATATGAAGTTTAGTTATTTTTTTAAATAGCTCTCTCCTGACATTTCTCATAATATGGGTTCTCATACTCACCAGTATTCTTTGTGAAAGGTAGCGGAGAAGATTTGAGATAAATGAGGTCAGAATAAGAACCAGGCATACATACACAAGACCTGTTAGAAGTCCGTAGTTTTGCATAAAGTTACCCAGATAGAACCTGAAGGCAGACTTGAAATAGTCCACCGATAGTGTGAATTGAGGAAGAGTTGCCGTAAGGTCTATGTTCTCCGGAAGAAAGAGAACTGTTAGCAGAGGTTCCAAAAGAGCGTAGTAGACAATTCCGAAAATGACTGAGAGTATTGATACAATCAAATACCTAGGCCAAAATTTTCTGTGTGGTCTGGCAAACTCCAAAAGTCTTAAAAATGTTTTCATCGTTACTTAGTCTCTTCAAAATCTACATACTCTCCTACGCTGCTATCCACAACTTTGCGATCCTCTTTCTCTACATCAACGCGAACATCTCCCTCTTTGAACTCTCTGCCGGCATTTGTATATCTCTTTTGCTCCTGCTCCATATGCCGGATTTTTTTTCTTACCCACCAGGCTAAAATCAGGGGAGCTACTCTTCCCAACAGCCAAAAGAGAAGAATTAAAACCAAAACAAATGTAAAAAAACCTTCCATTATAATCTATTTGCTTCTTTTAATATTACCGGTCTCAAGGTCAACTAAAATATTTTTGCCCCCTGCTGTTTTAACATTAACCACCCCCTGCCGGTCCGGTTTTACAGGGGTATCTTTGGCAAGAGTCAAGTCTCCCGTGAAATTGGCAACAGGAGCACCGTTTATTGAATATATCATTGTCCTGGCAGAAGTTCTGAGTACCCAGTATCTGTTTTTCCCCGACTCAATGAGTTCCGGAAAACTCTTTATTCTCTCTTCAGTTGAAATATTGTTCCATACGGGGTAAAGCCCAGCATTTCTATCGTATAACCTTAAAGTATTATCCTTATGCAGCAGCATAATTGCAAAATCTCCATCTCCTTTTATATCGTAAACTTGTGGACCTAAAGCTATTTCATCCCCTACACTCTTGGGATAAGGCCCGACAAACCTTCCAAGTCTGTCCAACAAATATAGCTTGTTTCCACTTGCAAACAGCATCTGCAGCTTACCATTTTTAAAGAAATCTACCTGTTTAACATAACCACATAACGGAGAGGAGAAAGGAATAGCCCAAAGACCCTCCATCTTACTGTCGGATAGTCTGAGTGCATAGTTTGGGAGCTGTATCAAATACTCTTTCTCTCTGTTATTGAAATTGATTAACTCAAAGGGTCCTTTGGGTATTGAAATAATTGTATCGCTCTTCCATCCGGAGGGTTTACTGCCGGAAGACTCAATCCTGGCAGATGGAGTTTGGGTACTGTCTGCATATGCAAATATATTCAGGGAGAGAGCCCTCCTCTTGCTTGAGTTTAATTGAAAAGCTGTGACCAATATATTACTCTTTTTTAATGTTCTGCCGAGAGCTTTTTTTGTATCATCTTTGAAAAATCTCACCAGTGAGTCAGGTGCTTGTGATCCGTTTACTATTAAAGATATCATACAATCCTTGGTGTTAAGCAAATTGTATGCCTTTGTCTGAATGAGCCAATCCTGCATTGTAAATTTTTTGAATGCTCCCCGGGAGATATCTTCCAGTAGTGCTCTCTTTCCAATGTATATCCACTCATCCTGAAATAGTACGCTCTCCTCTGTTGTATTTGAAAAGAGGGTGCCAAAGAGAAGCGCAAGTGATCCTCTGTTTTTAAATTCTGCAGGCTTTCCGCTCTGCTGGCCTTTTACAAGTATATTTTCCAGAAAAATATACCAAGGTCTATTCTTTCTTATTATTGTTATCCATTCGAAAACACCTCCATATGGTACAAGTGCGCAGGAGAGCTCCTTTGGATTATGAGAGAGAAACCAATTCTCTGCATCGGCAAGAGCTTTTGGATCTCTCTTTTTGTAGAACTCATTGTACCTTGAGAAGTTCCTTAAATATTTTGAGAGCTCTTCAATTGAAAAGGTAATCAATGAGAATGTCTCGCCCGGGAGTACACTCATAACTGAAGATTGACCCGAGTTAAGATCTAACAGTGTAGATGCATAGTTGGCATATCCTTTTGAATTAATCAGCTCCCCATCAAGAATTAAATTATCTAAAGCAGTTGAAATCTCCATAGAGCTCCATCCTGTGAAGCGGGAGGTAAAATCTGCATATTTAAGATACTCTCTGTTTGCAAACCCGGAGAAGAGCTTCCCCGATTGCGAGTGATTCAAAAAGAGTGATGCGTTTAATATCTCTCTGCCCGAAAGTAGCTTTATAAAATCTTCATTGTCCATTATTGACGCACCGGAAGCGAGGTGGCGCAGTGAAGACTCTAATATAATTGGAGATTCGCTTGCAATAATTTTGTTGTCAATCAAAACGAATTCTATATTCTCCCACTTTTCCACCTTTTTTCCGTTGAAAGATCTTGTGAATCCGGGTCTCTTTTTTGCATTCAAAACATTCAAGATCTTTGATTTATCTGCATTATTGATGTCTAATACCAAAAGTGTAGATATCTTATCCTTTGCCGAGTAGTGAAGGGAAATCGCACAACCTCCCGCTTTGAGACTCTGCATTGTTTCGTCTGAAGAGAGCTCATAAAGGCTATTTGTCAGATTTTTAATGGGTGAATTTTTAAAAAGAAGATCTCCTAAAAGAGGATTATTCAAACTGATTGTTCGGGTTAAGTTTTCAAAAGTATTGAATATAAAGATTGCAGCAGCATCAACCGGAATGGCTGATAAAAACTCTTTTGGGGCTCCCGGCTCCCCCTTTTTTGATCTCTGCCGGTCAATAGTATAGAAAACTAAGGCAACTGTCACTACAGCTGCCGTTACAATTATCGAAATGGTTATTAACCGAGATTTAACAGAAATTTTCATCGAATCACAAAGTTATATAAAATATAAATATCTCAAATATTATAAATTTGTAAATTATCCTTACATTTGCAACCAATTTATTGCAATTTCATTAAATATTGTTAACATTCATCATAAAGGTATGGATTCATTTATCGATTATAACATAAACCCATTGGTTTCATATTTGCAAAAGCACCCTGCAGAGTTCACCCGTAAAGACATAATTAAATTTATTGTAGATAAGGGAGTGCGAATGGTTAATTTCAGATATACAGCTGCAGACGGAAGATTGAAAACACTAAACTTCTCCGTAACCAGCTTGCAATATTTGGAAAACATCCTCACTTATGGTGAGCGCGTAGACGGGTCCAGCCTCTTTCCCTATATAGAGGCGGGTTCTAGTGACCTTTATGTGGTTCCGAGATTCTCGAGTGCATACCTTGACCCTTTTTCAGAGATACCTACACTTGGATTACTATGCTCATACTTTACAAAGGAGGGGCTTCCTCTTGAGAGCTCCCCGGAAAACACCCTTAAAAAAGCTTCTGAAGCATTTACAAGAAAGACCGGTCTAACCTTTGAGGCTATGGGAGAACTTGAATTTTACATAAGTGACGAGTCAGATTTTCTCTTCCCGGTTCCGGATCAAAAGGGGTATCACGAATCTGCACCATTTACAAAATTTGAGATGTTCCGGTGTGAAGCGATGAATCTTATTGCATCTTGCGGAGGCGAGATAAAATATGGACACTCCGAAGTGGGTAACTTTAGCTTTGAAGATATTGACTACGAACAATGCGAGATTGAGTTTCTGGTATCTCCTGTTGAGAGGGCAGCAGACCAGCTGGTTCTTGCTAAATGGATTATCAGAACACTGGCTCACAGATACAGACTCAATGTCACATTTGCTCCCAAAATAACAGTCGGGAAAGCGGGAAGCGGTCTTCATTTTCATACCAGAATTATGAAAAACGGGCTCTCCGTAATGACAGACAACAATAAAGGTCTATCCGATGAAGCACTCAAAGCTATTGCAGGATATATTCGTTGTGCATCTTCTCTAACTGCATTCGGAAATACAAATCCCACATCATATTTCCGTCTGGTTCCCAATCAGGAGGCACCTACTAGTATCTGCTGGGGGGATAGAAACCGATCTGTTCTTGTTAGGGTTCCGCTCGGCTGGCAGGCAGAGAAGAATATGCTTCATACGGTAAACCCTCTTGAATCGGAGAAAGCAGCTAAAACTATTGACAAACAAAGTGTAGAGTTACGTTCTCCGGATGGATCTGCAGACATATACCTTACCCTTGCCGGATTGGTAGTTGCTGCAAGAGTCGGCTTTGAATCTGAGAACTCTCTTGAGATTGCAAAACAATCCTATGTAGATGTTAATATCCACGATAAAAACAATAGCTCAAAATATGAGACTCTCAAACAACTACCATCATCTTGCTGGGAATCTGCCGTTGAGTTGGAGAGGATGAGATATATTTACGAACAAGAGGGTGTGTTCCAACCCGCTCTTATAGACGGCATAATCGCAAAACTTAAATCTTACAACGACAAGGATATTCGTGAAGAGATTAAGAGAAACACGCATATAATGAAAGAGTTGGTAGAGAGATTCTACCATTGCGGCTAATTGCCCATCTCAGACATAAACTTAATGCGAACCAGACGAATTTCCTCCTCTGTATAACCTCGCCCCAACTCCTCTGCAGCCTCTTTTAAAGAGTCAGTGGATGCCTCGGTTTTGAAGTACTCATAGATATCGTCGACTTTATCATCGTCAATTGTCTGTCTTATGTAGTAGTCTATGCTGAGTTTAGTTCCGGAGTTGACGATTACTTCAATCTATGTGAGCAGATCTTCCAACTCCATCCCTTTGGACTCGGCTATATCTTCTAAAGGTTGTTTTCTGTCTATGCCGGTTATTATATATACTTTATTTAGAGACTTATTTGCAACAGATTTTATTACAAGGTCAGATGGGCGCTCTATCTCATTCTCATCTACATATTTGGATATGAGATCCAGAAACTCGCGGCCATACCGCTTCGCTTTGCCCTCTCCCACCCCTTGACAATTTTTAAGCTCTTCAAAATTTATAGGATAGTGAATTGCCATATCCTCCAGAGATGTGTCATTAAAAATGACGAAAGGGGGTAGATTTATTCTTTTTGACAGAGATTGCCTTAAATCTTTGAGCATCGCCATAAGAGTTGCATCACCTCCACCACCTGCGTGTTTAACCCCTATCATTGAGGTATCATCATCATCATCTCCATCCAAAAACTGCCTGTCTTCCGTTAACAATATTGTATGAGGATTTTCCAGAAACTCTCTTCCGACATCAGTTAAAGTGAGAAGACCGTAGCGCTCAATCTCCTTCTCCAAAAAGTGGTGAATAATACACTGACGAATTACAGCCATCCAGAATTTAATCCCTTTTGACATTCCGGTACCGAAGAGTTCGTGGTTATGATGGTTGTACGACTTTATCAAAGAGTTGTTTACACCGGAGAGAATATTTGCAATGTGCTCAGATTTAAACTGCTCCTTCATTCCCCCTATGAGATCAAGTACCAGCGCAATCTCCTCTTTACCGTCAAATTGCTTTTTAGGGAAGAGGCAATTATCACAAGAGCCGCAGTTGTCCTGAGTATAGCTCTCTCCAAAATAATTGAGCAGTACAACTCTGCGACATAAGTTTGTCTCTGCATATGCTACTGTCTCAAGAAGAAGCTGACGGCCAATCTCCTGCTCCGCAATAGGTTTCCCTTGCATAAATTTTTCAAGCTTCTGAATATCTTTATATGAGTAAAATGCAACACATTGTCCCTCTCCGGAATCTCTGCCGGACCTCCCAGTCTCCTGGTAGTAACCCTCCAGACTCTTGGGCATATCGTAGTGTATAACAAATCTCACATCAGGTTTATCTATCCCCATACCAAAGGCAATTGTCGCAACAATTACATCTACCTCTTCCATCAGAAAACTGTCCTGGTTTGATGCTCTTGTAGATGCATCCAGACCTGCGTGGTATGGAAGCGCCTTTATTCCGTTTACATTGAGGAATTCTGCAATCTCTTCGACTTTTTTTCTGCTAAGACAGTATATAATTCCGGTTTTACCCTCATTATTCTTAAGAAATTTAATAATCTCCTTATCGATATTTATTTTTGGGCGAACCTCATAGTAGAGATTGGGTCTGTTAAATGAGGATTTAAAGACCCTGGCGTGCATCATTCCCAGGTTTTTTTGTATATCGCTTTGAACCTTGGGTGTAGCAGTTGCTGTTAGGGCAATTACAGGAGACTTTCCGATTTCGTTTACCAATGAATTAATTCTTCTGTACTCAGGCCGGAAATCGTGCCCCCACTCAGAGATACAGTGGGCTTCATCAACTGCATAAAATGATATTTTAATCTGCTTGAGCAGCATTATGTTCTCCTCTTTAGTTAGCGACTCCGGCGCAACATAGAGAAGCTTTGTCTTACCGGAGAGAAGGTCATCCTTAACTTCTTGTATTTGAGCTTTATTTAATGAAGAATTTAAAAAATGTGCTATTCCCTCTTTTTCTACCATAAACCCTCTGATTGCGTCTACCTGATTCTTCATAAGCGCAATAAGCGGTGATATTATTATGGCAGTACCCTCAGACAGAAGTGCAGGCAACTGATAACACAGAGACTTTCCTCCTCCCGTGGGCATTAGTACAAAAGAGTCATTACCCTCCAGCAAGTGCTTGATTATCTCCTCCTGCTCCCCTTTAAATGAGTTGAATCCAAAATATCTTTTAAGCTCCTGGTGTAAAAACTCCGATTTGATTTGCATACTATAATTGGTGGAAATCTAAGAAAATTTGTTTAAAATAGTTACCTTTGCGAATCTAAGTTATCTAATAGTTTTATCATTGCAAAATTTTTATGTATAATTCAGACACAGATATTTCAAAATTGGCAAAAGAGGTTATAGAAAAAGAGGCCTCAGCGGTTGCAAATCTGAAAAACTATATAGATAAAAGCTTTACAGAGATTTCTATGCTTATTTTTAAAAGTACGGGACGTCTCGTAATTACCGGAATCGGGAAGAGTGCAATTATCGCAAATAAAATTGTGGCCACGATGAACTCTACCGGAACTCCGGCCATTTTTATGCACGCTGCAGATGCCATTCACGGTGACCTTGGTATTATTCAACCCGAAGATATAGTAATCTTCATATCTAAAAGCGGCAACACTCCGGAGATAAAGGTACTGGTTCCCCTAATCAGGAAGATGGGCAACACTCTCATTGCGATGGTGTCTAATATAGACTCATATCTTGCGAATCACGCAAACTTCATATTAAGGACAACAGTAGACGACGAAGCTTGTCCAAACAATCTGGCTCCCACATCCAGTACAACAGCTCAAATGGTAATGGGGGACGCACTTGCGGTTACACTACTCAAATTGAGAGGGTTTACACAGCAGGATTTTGCGAAACTGCACCCAGGAGGATCTTTAGGGAAAAGACTATATACACGGGTTGCAGACCTGATAGACAGAAGAAGCAAGCCATCTGTTTCTTTAAACGAAAATATCCAAAATACAATAATAAATATATCTGCAAATAGGCTTGGAGCTACTGTTGTTTTGGATGAAAACGGAGTTGTATCCGGGATAATTACCGATGGTGATGTCAGACGAATGTTGGAGAGGGGCTTTGGTCTTGATACTCTGCAGGCAAAAGATATAATGTCTTCGAAACCGAAAATGGTTGATGCTACTGAACTTGCAGTTATGGCATTTAACATTATGGAGCAAAACAAAATCACCTCAGTGATTGTTACTGAAAGAGGAAAATATATAGGACTTGTACATATTCACGACATAATAAGGGAGGGCATAGTATGAAAATATTCAATCCTAATGAGCCGGGAATGGCAAATGGCAATTACTTTGCACTTCCCTACACTCTTGGGGAGAGTGAGGTGGCAATAGTATCAGTTCCCTGGGATGTGACAACATCATATAGAAGTGGCACACATAAAGGCCCTTCATCTATTATTGATGCTTCACTTCAGGTAGATCTTTACGATCCAATGGTCCCAGATGCCTGGAGTGTAAAGATTGGAAGTGTTCCAATTGATGAGACTATTGAAAAGAGAAACAAGAGATTCAGAAAGGTTGCAGAACAGGTAATCTCACACATAGAAGAGGGAGGAGAGTTGGCAGAAGTTGACGATCTTCTTGCTGAGGTAAATATTGCATCCGAGGAGCTTAATGAGCTTGTCTACAATAGTTGCCGTGACTTGATTGAGGCCGGCAAAATACCTGCAGTTGTTGGGGGCGACCATAGTGTTCCTCTTGGAAATATGAGAGCAGTTGCAGATAAATTTGAGGATTTCGGGATTCTCCATATAGACGCTCACGCAGACCTTAGAGTTGCATACGAGGGGTTCAAGTATTCTCACGCCTCTATTCTCTATAACGCTCTTACCGAAATTACACAAATATCTCAATTGACACAGGTCGGAGTGAGAGATTTCTGCCACCAAGAGGCAGAGTTCATTAATACAGACCCAAGGATTCGCTGTTTCACAGATATGGAGCTTAAAAGAAATGCTTTTGATGGTAAAACCTGGAAAAAGCAGTGTGAAGATATCGTCTCAAGTCTTCCTGTGAATGTTTATATTACATTTGATATAGACGGTCTTAGTCCGGAGCTTTGTCCAAATACCGGAACACCGGTACCGGGAGGAGTGAACTTTCGGGAGGTGGACTATCTGCTCTATATGCTTGCAATTTCTAACAGAAGAATTATTGGATTTGACCTATGTGAAGTGGCTCCGGGCAAGAGTGACGAGTGGGATGCAAATGTTGGTGCAAGGATTCTGTACAAATTGTGTATTTACTCAAGTCTTAACTCCAAAAAGCAGATTATTTAACCAGTTCAACAACCTAAATTTTCAAAATGTCAAATACATTTTCCCGTAAAAAAGCAGTACGGCAGAGGGAAATTTTAAACATTTTCGGCATTTTCGTTAATAATAATATGGCAGGGGGAGTATTCCTTCTTCTATGTTCTGCATTTGCTCTGCTGGCTGCCAACCTGGATTCCCTAAAAGGGTTTCACGATATCTGGAACATAAATGCAGATATTGCAATCGGAAAATTTAAACTTGAGATGTCTCTTCATCACTGGGTAAATGACGCTCTTATGGTTGTTTTCTTTTTTGTGGTGGGACTAGAGATAAAACGGGAGATGATGGTGGGCAAACTATCCAGTTTTAAAAAGGCCTCTCTCCCTATTTTTGCCGCCTTGGGTGGTATGATTGTTCCGGCAATAATATATACAATCTTTAATGCCGGAACAGCGAGCCAAAACGGTTGGGGAATTCCTATGGCAACAGATATTGCCTTCTCCCTGGGAGTTATAGCTCTTTTAGGGAGTAGAGTACCGGTATCACTAAAAATTTTTCTTACTGCTCTGGCAATTGTGGATGACCTGGGTGCCATTTTAGTCCTTGCAATCTTCTATCCAAGCCACGAGATACACCCGGAATTCCTACTATATGCCGGAATAGTTGTCTCATTCTTAATGCTTTTTAACCGTTTAAACATTCACAGCACGGCTATGTATCTTATTCCCGGAATATTTTTATGGTACTTTGTGCTACAGTCGGGAATTCACGCAACAATCGCAGGAGTTATACTTGCAATGTGTATCCCGTCAAAAAGTCCCATAAATGAGGTTAGATTCTATGTTAGAAGCAAATATTACCTGGAGAAATTTAAAAAAGCCAGTAACGGAGAGGTTAACATTCTTGCAAACCCGGAACAAATTCAAATAATTCACAACCTCCATTCAAAAATACGAAAGATTAATCCTTTGATAAACAGGTTTGAACATAGAATTAACCCTTGGGTAACCTACTCCATAATGCCCATTTTTGCACTTGCCAATGCCGGTGTTGCTTTCAGCGGGATTCTAGATGAGAAATCCTTTACAGTAATCTCCTCCGGAATATTTTTCGGGCTCCTTTTTGGTAAACCGATAGGAATCTTTTTACTTTCGTATCTGGCTTGTAAATTCAAAATAGCAGAGATGCCTTTGGATATCAAGTGGTCTCAAATATTCTCCGTTGGAATTATTGCCGGGATAGGTTTTACTATGTCAATTTTTATTGATAGCTTAGCGTTTTCTAACGAAATACTGATAAACGAAGGAAAGGCTGCGGTACTAATAACATCATTCTTTGCTGCGGTTATTGGTCTTATAGCACTTAAAATAACTTTAGAAAAAGTAGAGCCAAAAATAAAGTACAAAAAAATAAGAGACTCAAAAACAGTTTAAACACTAAATAAACAGATAATTTATAAATTAAAATTTTAAAAATCAGATGAAAACAACAATCAAATTAATTTCATTAGTAGCTATCGCTCTATTATTCATTACCTCTTGCGGTGAGAAAAAAGGAACTCCAATACCGGGCATTTCAAAAGGTCTTGTAGATTCAACAAGCTATGCAGTTGGAGCATCTCTTGGCTCAATGGTTAAACAGGCCGAATTCGGTGATTTAAATATGAAAGAGCTTCATAATGCAATTGACGATGTTCTAAAAGGAGATTCACTTAAGATGGATATGGCATTTGCAAATGAGATCATTACCAAATATCTTACAAAAAAGCAGGAGTCTGCAAATGTTGTGAATGTTGAGAAAGGTAAAAAATTCCTTGAAGAGAACAAAGGTAAAGAGGGCGTTATTGCACTTGAAAGCGGCCTTCAGTATAAAATTCTTGCAGAGGGAAATGGTAACACTCCGGCTCCGGAAGATACAATTGAAGTTAACTACAAAGGAACACTCGTAGACGGAACTGAGTTTGACTCTTCATATAAAAGAGGCGAAACTGCCACACTTGCTCTTAACCAATTTATCCCGGGCTGGATAGAGGGTATCCAAAAAGTGAGTGAAGGTGGAAAAATTGAACTCTATATCCCTGCAGAACTTGCTTATGGTTCACAGAAAATGGGTACAATTGAACCTGGTTCAACTCTGATATTTGAAGTTGAACTTGTTAAGATCAAAAAAGCGGCAGCTGTAGTAACTAAATAATTATTTTTAGCCATGGCATTGGAAATCACAGGTTCTCTTTTAAAGAAACTTCCTGTTCAGGCCGGGAGTAGCACCAGAGGAGAGTGGCAAAAACAGGAGTTTATTATCGAAACTCACGAGACCTATCCAAAAAAGGTCTGTATGAATGTATGGGGTGCAGATAAAGTTTCTGAACTTGCATCTTACAGTGAGGGTGAGGTACTCAAAATCTCCTTTAATTTGGAATCAAGAGAGTATAATCAAAGATGGTATACCGACATCAGGGCCTGGAGAATTGAGAGATCGGTTAGAGAGGCCGGTTCAGATTATGCTCCGTCAACTTCGGTTCCCGGTTCATCAAACGGCTCCTCATCCCTTCAGAGTGATTTACCCTCAGATCTTGGAGAAGATGACTTGCCATTCTAGATTAATAAACTAAACCTTATTTAAAAAAGGCAACTAAATTTTTTTAGTTGCCTTTTTTAAACCAGGTTATTTGCCTCTTGGCATACCTTCTTGTATCTCTTTTTATGAGCTCTACAGCCTCCTCGAAAGAGACTTTCCCCTCAAAATAGTCAAAAAGCTCTCTGTAGCCTACTGTCTTTAGAGCTGTAAGCCCTCTGTGGGGGAATAGCTCTCTGGCTTCGGCTTCCAGCCCCATAGATATCATCATATCTGTTCTTTGATTAATTCTGTCATAAAGTTCGCTCCTCTCCCTCTCTATCACAACTCTTTCAACATCAAACTCTCTCTCCTTTTTGCAAAAATTCTTGAATGAGGAGAATTTTTTACCGGTTGTAAGGACAACCTCCAATGCTCGTATTACTCTTTGTGGGTTTGATATATCTATCGAGTTATAACTCTCAAAATCCAATTTTTTGAGCTCTTGCGCAAGAGAGTCAACTCCTTCGCTCTTTGCTCTGGATGTTAAACCCTTCCTGACTTCAATGTCCGGAGCGGGAAAGTCATCCAATCCATAACATACAGCATCTGCATAGAGACCCGAACCTCCCACCATAACAAGGGAGTTTCTCTCCTTGAAGAGCTCACTCATTAGGGATATTGCCTCCAACTCGTACCGCCCTGCTGTGTAGTGGTCAAAAATTGAGTGAGAGTGAATGAAGTAGTGCTTTACCTCTCTAAGCTGGCTCTGGGTTGGGGGTGCAGTTCCAATTTTAAGCTCTTTGTAAATTTGTCTGGAATCACAGGAGATAATCGGGGAGTGAATCTCCTTTGCCAAAGCGATGCTATAATCTGTCTTTCCACTGGCTGTTGGCCCAACAATCAAGAATAGTTTTTTCCTGCCCATCGGGTTTCACTTATATCTGCTCACCCTCAGTGATAATTTCGTCATCACCAATAATTAAATCTGTCTCAGGGGCCTCAATTAGGTGTTCAAAATCGTCATAGTTATCGGAAAATTGATCTGGATTCTTTCCTCTCTCAGCCACCAATCTGGGGTACGCTCTTCGTGCAAGCTCCTCTTCGGTAGAGAGGAGTTCCAGATAGAGGGAGCGCTCCTTAAACATATCATATACATACTCAAGAACCGGAAACCCATCTTTGCATACTTTATCAAGAGTCACAGAGTCCATTGAACCATCACCTAAGTTAAAAAGACCATACTCTCTCTTGACCTTTCCTTTTGAGTCTAAAGCACGAAAAAGCACAATCTGATCCGGTGCAAAGCCTAAATCATTCTGAAGATAAAGATGATAAGAGTATAGAGAAGAAGATCCTTTGACTTCATACTCTCTCATAAATATCTTATTTCCCGGAATTGATGCTTTATATCTGTATACCATTCTCCACGTTTCTTTATGCGAAGTTAACTATTTTTAAGTATAAATTCTAAACTATTTATCCCATCGGCATAGTCGTCCAGCACCGGATACTGTGTTTTTCCCGGCTCTATATGGCTGTTGTCATACCTATAATTAACCACGCATTGTATTGATTCACTATGCTTTAAAAAATAATTTTCAATCTCTTTTTTTTCTGAGTAAAAATTGATTCCAACTACACCTAAAGGAGGAGGAGTAGTTGTATCTCTTTTATAAATAAAGAATTTCCCATCCTCAAACCACTCTCCCGAGACAGCAGAAATTGCCTTTTGATAGAGGTAAGCCGATCTGTAAACCTCACTACTCACTAAAGATTCAAATGAAGATAGGGCAGCCGTAAGCTTGCAGAGGTTATAGTCTGCCGGAAGGAGAAGAGTGCTCACGCTTCTGCATCCCAAACCATAATAGAGGAATATATCTTTGCCCAATCCCATTATATCTTCTTCACTCTCTTTACCTGTAAGTACAGCAACAGAATATTTTGATCCTCTAATTATTCCCGGTATTTTACTGTAGAGATTTTTAAAATATGAGGATGCCTTCTCGCCCCCTGTTGCAATTATCATCTCTACTACTTCCGGTAAGCTATCTGTAAAGGTGATACGTCCTTTCCAGTAGTGATTAATTGAGTAAAGAGCCTCGGCTATTGCAGGCAAAAGAGAGCTATCCTTGGTAGACATCTTAATCAAAGCCCTCCTTCCGGATGCCAATACAGTAAGTAGGTCGTGAAATCCAACTAAAGGAAGGTTTCCTGCCATAACAATTGAAACACAAAAATCTCTCTCCTCTATAAGATCTGCATACGGTTCTGTCCAAACTGCAAGAGCATCTTCGGAAAGAAAATTTGTGGCTATCGCATCAATAGCTATAATCTGCATCTGCCTTGTAAATAGGGGATTTTTTTTTAACGAATCCTCCATTGCAGATGAAAGGGATAGATCTCTCTTCTGATCTGCAAGAAAAAATTTGAGATCCAAACCCAGTTGTGAGAAGTCTTTAATGAAAACTTGTCTGTACATTTTGCAAAATTAGCAAAAAGGGTGTAATTTTACCAAAACCTTTGAGAACCGCAATGGGTGAAATAAAAGCTTCAGACTCTTATAAAACATTAGCTAAAAGCTCAACAGGTATATATAAGGAGTTGGGAAGCAAGTTTCTGTCATTCGCATTTCCTGTATCCTCACAAGAGGAGATAAAGACGATTCTATCAAACATAAAGAAAGATTACTTCGACGCCAGACATCATTGTTATGCATACAGGTTAGGATTGGGAGGTGATTTGTGGAGAGCAAACGACGATGGCGAACCATCTTCAACTGCCGGGAAACCAATTCTTGGACAGCTCCTGTCGCACGATCTCAGTGATACTCTTATAGTTGTTGTTCGGTATTTTGGAGGGACAAAGTTGGGAGTACCCGGTCTTATTCGAGCCTACAGAGGTGCAGCGGCAGATGCAATTAACAATAGTGAAGTTGTTGAGAAAATTGCCGTAAAAAACTTAATTCTCAGATTTAGTTACGCCAGTATTGAACCGGTAATGAAACTTATAAAGAGTTTTAGTGCAGATATTAAAAAGCAGGAGCTTGATTCTGATTGTCTGATGGTGTTGAATATAAGGGTTAGTGAGTACACCCTTTTTCTGGACTCTTTAAAGGGGGTAGAGGGCTTGTCTATTGAGAATAACACATAATAATTAAATACATTAAATACTTCATCTATGCCTAAACATCTGATATCAATTCACGATTTTTCTCGTGATGAGATTCTTAAAACACTCAAGGCGGCTGCAGCTTTTGAACAAAATCCCTCTCAGCCCATCTTTGCAGATAAAGTCATTGCCAGTATCTTTTTCGAGCCCTCAACCAGAACTAGACTAAGTTTTGAAACAGCTGCCAACAGGCTTGGCGCAAGGGTAATCGGGTTTTCAGATATAGGGAATACCAGTGTTACAAAAGGAGAGACTCTTAAGGACACTATAAAAATGGTCTCCAACTACGCAGATCTTATTGTCATAAGACACCCCCTTGATGGAAGTGCCAGGTATGCGTCAGAAGTTTCTTCTGTTCCCGTAATAAATGCCGGGGATGGTACAAACCAACACCCGACTCAGACAATGCTGGATCTCTATTCAATCCTTAAAACCCAGGGGAGGCTCGAGAACCTCAAGATTAATATGGTCGGAGATTTAAAATACGGGCGAACTGTGCACTCTCTTCTTCAGGCGATGTCTCATTTTAACCCTTCCTTTCTATTCACATCCCCGGATGAGTTGAAAATGCCTCAGGAGTACAAAGAGTACCTGAAAAAACTGAATATCCCCTATCAGGAGACAAAACAACTGAGTGATGGAATTAATGATGCCGACATTATCTACATGACACGAGTTCAGAGAGAGAGATTCACAGACCCTATAGAGTATGAGCGGGTGAAAAATATATATAGTTTAAATCTTTCAATGATTTCCAACTGCAAGCCAAATATGAAAATACTACACCCCCTTCCACGCGTAAACGAGATATCTCAAGATGTAGACAGCAGCAATCACGCATACTACTTTGAACAGGCAGAGAACGGGGTATATACACGAATGGCAATTATTGCACTGCTGCTTGGAGTAGAGAATCTTTAATAACAATTAGATTTATGGAGAAGCAATTAAAAGTAAGCGCAATAAAAGATGGCACTGTGCTAGATCATATCCCGTCAAATCAACTATTTAAGGTTATTGATATCCTGGGGCTCAATAAAAGTTCAAATCAAATCACTTTTGGAACTAACCTGGACAGTAAGCTTCTTGGTAAAAAGGGGATTATCAAGGTGTCCGACAAATATTTCGAAAGTGACGATATAAACAGAATCGCACTTATTGCACCACAGGCTAAGATTAACATTATTCACGACTTTGAAGTTGTTGAGAAGAGAGTTCTCTCAATACCCTCCACCATCAAAGGAATAGTAAAATGTATGAATCCTATGTGCATAACTAACCATCAACCGGTAGAGACGCTATTTACTACCATTGTGGAGAGTCCAGACTTCAAACTTCTTTGTCACTACTGCGAAAGAGTAACAGATAAGGATAACTTAAAAATCATAAGCAATACTCAGTAGATCTCTAATGATTGAGTCATTTTAAAAGCAATTTCATTTGAATTTTACATTTTTTAGTTACCTTTGGCCTTAATAAATCGTTTTTAACAAAAAAAATCAATATCATGAAAATCGCTCATAACTTTAACGCAGGACCTTGTGTCCTTCCAAGAGAGGCAGTTGAAAATTCAATCGAGGCTCTTAAAGATTTTAAGGGTACCGGTATGTCTGTAATAGAGGTTTCTCACCGCTCGAAAGAGTGGGAAGCTGTTATGGAGGAGTGTCGTTCATTATGGAAAGAGATTCTAAATATTCCCGAAGGTTATAAAGTGCTCTTCCTTGGTGGAGGGGCAAGTATGCAATTTCTATATGTTGCAATGAATCTTTTAGAAAAAAGAGCAGGGTATCTTGAGACCGGCGTATGGGCTAAAAAAGCTTTAAAAGAGGCAAAAGGATTTGGTGATGCATTTGCAGTGGCCTCATCTTCAGATAAAAATTTCAATTACATTCCAAAAGGATATGTAATTCCGTCGGATCTTGACTATTTTCACATAACCACCAACAATACCATTTACGGCACTGAGATACATACAGATATGGATTGCCCGGTGAATCTGGTAGCAGATATGTCATCCGATATTATGAGTCGTCCCGTTGATGTTAGCAAATATGCCCTAATCTATGGCGGTGCTCAAAAAAATGTAGGTCCTGCAGGAGTTACATTCATTATTGTAAAAGAGGATATCCTTGGTAAGGTATCCCGTTATCTGCCTACAATGTTGGACTACAGAACTCACATCGGCGAGGACTCTATGTTCAATACACCTCCTGTATTCTCAATATTTGTTATGACAGAGACTTTAAAGTGGATAAAAAAATTAGGTGGTCTTACTGCAGTATATAAAATGAATAAAGATAAGGCAGCTCTTCTTTATGATGAGATTGACCGCAATAAGATGTTTGAAGGTACTGCCGCTAAGGAGGACAGATCTCTTATGAACATCTGCTTTGTTATGTCTGCAGATTTCAAAGATAAAGAGGATGCTTTTATGGCATTTGCAAAGGAGAGAGGAATGGTGGGAATTAAAGGGCACCGCTCTGTTGGAGGTTTCCGGGCATCGTGTTACAACGCGTGTCCTGTTGAGAGTATTCAGGCACTTGTAAATTGTATGCAAGAGTTTGAGAAATTAAATGCATAGCTCTTTTTCAAATTATCTCTAATACTAATAGAAATGAAAGTACTGGTAGCTACAGATAAACCATTTGCCAAAGCAGCCGTAGATGGAATTCGTTCAATCGTTGAGGGGGCCGGTCACACTCTGGCTCTGCTTGAAAAATATACTACAGAAGATGAGCTTTATACTGCAGTAAAAGATGCAGATGCACTGATCGTTCGCTCAGACAAGATAACCTCGGAAGTTGTATGTCGCGCCTCAAATTTGAAAATTGTGGTTCGCGCAGGTGCCGGTTATGATAACCTGGACCTTACAGCCTGTACCCAAAAGGGGGTTGTGGCAATGAACACTCCCGGACAAAACTCAAATGCTGTTGCAGAACTTGCAATTGGGATGATGATATACCTCTCCAGAAATTGTTTTAATCCCGGTACAGGAAGCGAGCTTAAAGGAAAGACTATTGGTATCCACGCATATGGAAATGTAGGCAGGCTGGTTGCAAAGCTTGCGAAGGGATTCGAGATGAATGTTATTGCATTTGACCCATTCGTAGACAAAGTGAAAGTTATAAATGACGGAGTTACCCCGGTATCTACACTGGAGGAGCTTTATGAAAAGTCAAATTTCCTTTCGCTGCATATACCTGCTAACGCACAAACCAAAGGTTCCGTTGGATATGACCTCATTACCAGGATGCCAAAAGGGGGATGCCTTGTTAATACCGCAAGAAAAGAGGTTATTAATGAAGAAGAACTGGTTAAAGCACTTGAAGAGAGAACAGATCTTAAATATGTAACCGATATTGCTGCAGATAATCAGGCAATCCTTAATGAAAAATTTGGGAACAGAGTGTTTGCATCACCAAAAAAGATGGGAGCAGAGACTGCAGAGGCCAATATCAATGCAGGGCTTGCAGCTGCAAATCAAATCGTGAAGTTTTTTGCAACCGGAGACAAGACTTTCCAGGTTAATAAATAAATCTTCGCAGCTATTGCAGCTTTCCCAATTATTTAAATAATTAAAAATTAATTCATTATCCAATAAAAGATGGTAAAAGTAAAACCTTTTGCAGCACTCAGACCACCTAAAGAACTTGCTAAAGAGGTGGCATCCAGGCCATACGATGTTCTCAACTCAGTTGAGGCAAAAGCAGAAGCTACAGAGAAGTCGTTGCTTCATATAATTAAGCCGGAGATAGATTTTGATCCTATAATTGACGAACATACACAGCAAGCCTACGATAAAGCTGTGGAGAACTTCAAGCTTTGGCAAAAGAGAGGCTGGCTGGTTGAGGATACTAAAGAGATGTACTATATCTACGCTCAGACAATGGATGGGAGAACTCAGTACGGCCTTGTAGTGGGAGCAAGTGTAGATGATTACCATACCGGGAAGATAAAAAAACACGAGCTTACCCGTAAAGATAAAGAGGAAGATCGTATGATACACGTTCGTATCCAGAACGCAAATGTAGAGCCTGTCTTTTTTGCATATCCGGACAACAGTGAAATAAACAAAATTGTATCTGACATAGTAAAGAGTAAAAGCCCGGAGTACGATTTTATTGCAGAGGATGGTTTTGGACACCACTTTTGGCTAATAGAGGATGACTGTGTTAACAAGAGAATCACCGAAATCTTTAAAACAATCCCGGCCCTCTATGTGGCAGATGGTCACCATAGAACAGCCGCAGCTGCTCTTGTGGGTGAGGAGAAGAGAAAGCAGAATCCAAACCATACCGGTGAGGAGGAGTACAACTACTTTTTAGCGGTTGTTTTCCCTGAGAGTCATCTTAAAATTATTGATTATAACCGTGTTGTAAAAGACCTTAATGGTATGACATCTGCACAGTTCATTGATAAACTCAAGGGTGACTTTATTGTGGAGAAAATTGGAGCGGAGATATTCAAACCTAAATCACTTCACAACTTCTCTATGTATATAGATGGGAACTGGTATTCCCTCACAGCAAAAGAGGGCACATATAACGATAACGACCCGATCGGAATTCTTGATGTCACCATTTTGTCTAATCTAATTTTTGCCAAACTGCTCGATATTACAGACCTGAGAACTTCAAAAAGGGTAGATTTTGTTGGAGGTATCCGCGGTCTTGGTGAGCTTAAAAAAAGGGTAGATTCCACAGAGATGGCTGCCGCATTTGCACTCTACGCCGTTTCAATGAAGCAGCTTATAGATATTGCAGATACCGGAAACATTATGCCACCCAAAACCACCTGGTTTGAACCTAAACTGCGCAGCGGGCTTGCTATTCACAAATTATAACCTTGCCAAGGGTTATGGGGCTTTGCTGATAATCTGACATTTAACCATTTCAAGTAAAAGGAGGTGAATTCCAAGATAATATCTTGATTCCCTCTTTTTATTTTTATAATATTTTAGATAACTTAGTACGCAAAATAACACAAATGGCAAAGGTTTTACAAAACAGAGAGTGCCCCGAAGATAAACAGTTTGAGCTATTTAATAGCGAGAGCATCTACTCAGAGATCAAAAGAAGAGTGCTGGAGATATCAACAGATACGGCAAGAGAAAGCGGTAAGAGATTTTTTAAAGAGGAGGTAAATATCTCTGGGGTAAAATCTGCAGATATGGAGAGGCTTTCTAAAGATCTCTTTAAAAACCTTGCAGATAAAGATAAAAAATCAGTTTTTAGTCTCTGTGAAATGTTATGGAGAGGCAATATTCTGGAGGAGAGTTTTATTGCCTGCAGTTGGGCATATAATATGAGAAAATATTTTGTTGAAGAAGATTTTTACATATTCGAAAGTTGGATTGAGAGTTATGTGACCAACTGGGCATCCTGCGACACCTTCTGTAACCATACAATGGGTGAAATTATTGATATGTACCCCCATTTAACAGAAAACCTTATGGGATGGTGCAAAAGCGAGAACAGATGGAAAAGGCGTGCAGCTGCTGTCTCTCTAATTGTTCCGGCCAGAGAGGGAAGATTTATGGATGAAGTTTTCCAGATTGCAGATCTGCTGTTGTTAGACGAAGATGATATGGTTAGAAAGGGGTACGGATGGTTGCTTAAGGTTTGCTCAAACAAACATCAGGAAGAGGTATTTGATTTCGTAATGAAGCGCAAAGATATAATGCCAAGAACATCTTTAAGATATGCGATAGAGAAGATGCCCGCTCAACTAAAGGTCCGGGCAATGAAACGTTAACTAAAATACAAATAGATGTTTATAGATCTTACTCACGAAATCTCCAGCCAGATGCCATTCTATCCCGGGACTCCTGCCCCCTCTATTAGAAAATTCTGCACGATTGAGGATAGCGGTTACACCGAGCTTGAAATCTCAATAAACACTCATACAGGGACCCACATTGATGCCCCTGCTCATATCATTACCAATGGACTTATGCTCAACCAATATGAGATTGGTCAGTTTACCGGCAAAGCGATATGTATAGATTGTTCATCTGTCAATGAGATTGGAGTTGGAGAGGTCTCACGAGCAGTTGAACCGAACAGCTCTGTTCAATTTATTTTGCTCAAAACCGGCTGGAGCCAAAAATGGGGTGATAGCTCATACTTTGAAGGCTTTCCGGTACTTACGGAGGCTGCTGCCCGTTATATTGCAGATAAAAAGATAACGGTGGTTTGTATGGATGTTATATCTGCAGATAATATTGCAGATACACATCTGCCTATTCACAACATCTTGCTTGGCAACGGGGTGATGATTGCAGAAAACCTCAATATCCCGGAGAACTTTCCGGTAGAGAGCCCTTTTGAAATCTACCTTATCCCTCTTAAAATCAAAGATTCCGATGGCTCACCGTTAAGGGCCTTTGCAAAAGTTTAGCCAACTTTTTTAACCTTTTTTACTACCCTCTTGTTTGTAAGGTAGTTGTTATTTATAAAGATAAGAAGTAGAATCATACAACTGAATCCGATGGCTACCAATAATAGATACACAGCTACAAACAGACCATACTGCTGAGTATCAAAAAAAGGATAGAGATAATCATCGAAAACTAAAGCCCGAAATAGACCCCACGCCATAAAAGCCAAAGGGTAGATAAGCCAACGGAAAAACTCTCCGTAACTGTATCTTCTCTGCTCAAAAAATAGCCAAAAGATAAACATCAGAGGTGGTGTAATGTAATGCAGAATGGTGGAAGATAGTCTCTCCATTCCGTAGAGTTCATAAATAGGCTCCAGAATAATAAGATATACAACACCGGTGAGCACAATATATGAGGTTACCGGCCCGAGAATGTTGTTAAAAGAGTTGACCGAACTATATCTTTTCATAAAGATTGAGACAAATGCATATATCAGGATTAATGCATTTGACTGGAGCGTGAAGAATTTAAAATTTGATAACCCTTTTAATATGTCACCTCCATCTGAATGGTTATAGACATCTAATGAGATACCGGCAACTGCAAATACAAAAATAGACCACAATAAAATTCTTTTTATCATTTCCTGCTTCATAATTCTATTATTTACTATCTATAATATGTTCTTTATTATAAGCTTCACTTCATCCATTCATAAGTAGTATAGTGCTCTCCACTCATACCCAGAGATTCATAAACCTTTTGTGCGGGTACATTTCTTTTATCTACATATAGCCTTATACCTCTGATATTATCTGAAACGTTTACCAAGCCCTTAACGTGGTCGTAGAGCAGCTTGTATATCCCCATTTTTCTGAATCCCGGCTTGGTATAGACAGATTGAATCCACCAAACCCATCCATTTCTCCAATCACTCCACTCGTAGGTAATCATAAGCATCCCCACTGCCATACTTTCTGCCTCGGCAATAAAGTACCTGGCTCTATTATTATCACTTAAAACAGAGTTGACCCCTTTTGTAAGAATATCCCGGTCAAGTTTAAGGTCTTCCGTCTCCAGAGCCATCTCCATCTGAAAATCTACTATAGCCCCAATATCTTGGGTATTTGCATCTCTTATTGTTATTTTCATATACTCTCTTTGTTTGTTTTTATCCTCCTAAATTACAAATTACTTTTATGTAAAAGCTCCTGTTCTCTAAATTTAATACCCATTCTCTGATCTTAATTAAGGAGTTTCGGAGGTGGATTGGTGCTCTTACTCAACCACAGCACAACATTCAATGCCAACTCTGTATCTTCAATCACCCCTCTCCAGTCCCAGTTTTGGTCATAGTTATCGGAAGGTCTGTGGTACATATTTTTAATATAGTGATCCCAGCTCTGTTGTGCCCACTCCTTACCGTGTTCTCTGCTGTCAAAACAGCCCATAGCCCATATTGAGGGTACACCCGCTTTGTAAAACGGAAAGTGATCACTCCGAAAAAAGAGACCTGTATGTGAGTTCGGGTCCGGTAGCAAATACCGCTGCTGCTTTGCCGCAAATATTTCATAAAGGCTGTCCAGTGTAGAGTATCCAAAACCAATCATTGTAACATCCTTCATCTTACCTCTTGGAACCAGCATATCATTGTTAAGACAGGCGATAGTACTCTCAATAGGGATGGCAGGATTGGCCACATAGTAGTAACTGCCTGTAAGACCCTGCTCCTCTGCAGTTGGAAAGAGAAGAATAATTGATCTGTCGGGCTTAGATCTCATTTTATTGATTACTCTGCCAATTTCAAATGCCCAAGCCATTGTTGTACCATTATCTACAGCTCCGTTGTAGATTGAGTCCCCGTTCTGCTTCTCTCCGACTCCAAAGTGATCCCAGTGTGCTGTAATTATAACTGCCTCCTCCGGGGTTTTCGCTCCCCTTAATATCCCGGCAACATTTTTTGAGCTATTCTTCTCAATTTTATTCTGAATATTGACAGAAATTGCCGCATCTGTTTCAAAAGGTTGAAAATTTGCATTAAGCGAGATCGCCCTCAAATCATCTAAAGAGTAGCCCATCTTTGAGAATATCTCTGTGGCACTCTCTGCGTTTAACCATCCCGTAATCTTACTGTTGTTTAGTATCTCGTCGTTGTCAATAAACAGTCGTGAAGTGATTGAGCTGTTTCGGGGAACATTATATCCATAACCTGCTCCCAGCTCATCGTGGATAATAAGTATCCCCTCTGCCCCGAGTTTGGCAGCCTGTTCATACTTATAGGTCCATCTTCCATAATAGGTCATCTCATCTCCTTTGAAGATGCTCTTATCTTTAGAGTATAGCCCTGGATCGTTTATCAAAACAACAACTGTTTTGCCCTTAAGATCCATCCCTTTATAATCGTCCCATCCATATTCGGGAGCAACAATACCAAACCCGCAGAAAACCAATTTAGATTGTTTTATCTCAATTTTATCTGCAGGATATGGAGAGCTGACTGCAATTTGATCCGGAGCATTCAACAACATCTCCTCCCCTTTTATGTTTATAACCGCGTTCCCATCTACGGTAGATGTGATCTGAATCATTGGCACCTGCTGATAGTAGCTATCCCCAAATGCAGGTTCAAAACCTATATCTGCAAGTTCTGCAGCAATATACTCCACAGATAGTCTCTCCCCCTCTGTAAAAGGTTTTCGACCCATAAATGAGTCATCGGAGAGATCCTTCACTATCCTCTTCATATCATCTACAGATATATATTTAGCTGGATTCTCCCTGCAGGAGCTAAAGAGAAGAGACATTATCATCAATATAACCGCCCATTCAGTGATAGTTGCTATCTTTTTCATAAGAGTTCTTTAAAATTTTCGTTATAAAGATACAACTAAATTTCTTTGTTGAGATTGGCTATGATAACCATATGGGGAGCATACTGTTTTAGGAAAGCTCTCTTTAAAAAATAACAAGCAGCTCTATTGTGAATTTATTTGAGTCCATCTCGTCATATTTATTAAACTCTGCAATTGGTCTCTCTACCAGGTAGTATTCGTAGTCGAATCTTATAAGGGAGCCGTATGGCTTGTTGGATAGCCCCAGGCCAAGTCCGAAGGTAAACCTTCCGGCATCAATTTTATTGAAATGCAAATCTTCACCTATAAGATCCCATCTTAATGCAGGAGTAATATTATTGAATATATCACCCTTACTCAGATATAAACTATAAGCACCCTGCAGATAAAAAGCTGAACGGTGAATATTCTGGGTTACATTATATCTGTCCATAAACTCAGCTTCAATCTTATAATTTTTAGCAGAATATCTCAAATCTGCACCCCGGAACTTGTAATCATCTGAACCCTGGTGAGGATTTTCATAAAATTTTACTGTTGCCCTCAATCCGTTCATAGATCCCAATTGGAGTCTGCCGGCATAAGATGGTCTGTTTGTCCATACCGGGTTATTGATTGATGACCCGTTAAACATTCCAAATTCAAGTTCTACGGGTATGCTTTTAAAAGAAGTTTTGTAAGATGCCATTACTCCAATATCTCTTGTCCCGGTAAAATATTTACCTACGAATGCCCTGTTGGCAAACAACATTTGAGATGGAGTGATAATATATGAGTTAAAAATCGGGAGTCCGGTTTGGCCAAGGGTAACACAAAAGCCTTTGAACAGTTTAATGGTTCCATTAAGATCCAAAACCTCAAATTTCCCCTCACTGCTTAATTCAACCTGAACTCGGTAACTCACGGGATCTGAAATATATCCGGAGATGCCCATTCTTGAATTTCGAACTGAAAACCTGGACATTTTTGTCTTGGTTGCATACTCATATTTTGTTTTAATACTTGCGTCTAATTTTGGAATTTTTGAATTACAAGCGATTGCAGATATAGGTTTCAGTGAATCGTTTATCCTCTCCTGATCTCTATTTCCGGAATAAAGTGATTGGATGGAACAGATAAAAAAGATTGCAGCAAGGGATAAAAATCTCATTTCGTTCTATTTTTAAGATAAAACTGCGAAAATATTAAAATATTATTACGAATTTGTTAACTATTCTTTAATATTAACATATTTGCTATTGCATTTTATATTGGCTATGTTTGTCTCTGAACCTATTTTTTGTTTTATTATGATAAGAGATTTGTCTGAGAAAAGCATTGATTATGTCTATAAAACTCCTGTCCTTCAACAGACTGCATACTGGTCAAAAGTTAAAAGCAGACTGGGAATAGAGAGTCTTGCTCTTAATTTCAAAGTTAGAAGCAACTCTGTTGTAAATATTCCGGATTATGAGAACACCTATCACGACTCAGATCTTCTGATTCTGCTTCAAAGAGTTGATTCTAACTCTTGCATTGCCTATATTCCATACGGACCCGAGGTTGAACCAACCGATGAGTTGACCGGACCCTTTCTGGAGGAGCTTTCGGAACAACTACGATCATATCTGCCTGCCAACTGTATATTTATCAGATACGACCTACTCTGGAAATCTTTATGGGATGAAGATACTCCTGAGAGCCATCTGCAGGAGTTAAGGGTAAACATCGGCACAAACCTGTGGAATCTTCGAAAAGCTCGTACCAACATATTACCATCCAGTACTATTTATTTGAACCTCAGAAACGACTCATCTACCTTGCTTTCAGGAATGAAACCAAAAACACGCTACAACATTAATCTTTCAGAAAGAAGAGGTGTAGATATAAGAAGCGCAGGAATTGAATCAATCGAGATATGGTACGAACTTTACAAAGAGACTGCCGTAAGAAACTCATTTTACCTTCACTCAATCGAATATTTTGAAGCTATTCTAACCGTAAAAGCAAACGATACGGCATCTCCCGCCTATGTAACTCTATTAATTGCCGAACACGAAGGCACACCTTTAGCAGCTATGTTTCTCGTTGTTAGCGGAAACAGAGCCACTTACCTTTACGGCGCTTCCTCAAACATTATGAGATCTTTAATGGCTCCCTATGCTCTTCAATGGTACGCAATCAATTATTCTAAGCAGATGGGGTGTACCGAGTATGATCTATTCGGTATTTCCCCCACTGACAATACATCTCACCCATTGCACGGCTTGTACCGCTTTAAAAACGGATTTGGCGGAGAGATATACCGTACGCTTGGATGCTGGGACTACCCAATTAACAACGAACTTTACGAATACTATACAGTTATGGAGATGCAAATGCAGGGATTTCACGGCTCTGGCAGTGTTTGATGTAACTCATTATTATACCGTTTGTTATAAAACGCTATTTTCCAATAATGGAAAACTCGATTTTCCAACTATCTAATAAGCAAGCACTCCCATCAAACTCTGCCAGAGTGCGTGCTACAAAAAAGCCCGATGATCTCTCATCGGGCTCTGTAAAAAATGGCGGCTACCTCTTTAAGCCTTCGGCTTGTCCTCCTTCTCGCTCGGCATAGTTATGCAAGCATTACTCTGCTCTCGCTTCGGGCGTCGGTTCCCACTTGGTATAGCAGTAACTCTTTTGATTGAAAGAGGCGTTTGCGCCGATGGTGCTGCTGGGGTGTGATAACAAAAAAGCCCGATGATCTCTCATCGGGCTCTGTAAAAAATGGCGGCTACCTACTCTCCCACTTGGTATAGCAGTACCATCGGCGCAAACGGGTTTAACTGCTCTGTTCGGAATGGGAAGAGGTGGAACCCCGTCGCTATAGCCACCTTAAATAAAGGGTCGCTTGCGCGGTATATTATGTAAAGAGAGAGATAAAAAAGTAAATATCTGTCCTAGTGTTTCGCTTTTGATACTTGCGTATGTCTTCTTAACACTTTGTAATAAGAAGCCTATCGGGTGATTAGTACTGCTTGGCTTTGACATTACTGCCTTTACACCTACAGCCTATCGACGTGGTAGTCTCCCACGACCCTCAAGGGAAGTCTCATCTTGGGGCTAGCTTCGCGCTTAGATGCTTTCAGCGCTTATCTAAACCGCACATAGCTACCCGGCGATGCAGCTGGCGCCACAACCGGTACACTAGCGGTGCGTCCAACCCGGTCCTCTCGTACTAAGGTCAGACCCCCTCAAACTTCCTACGCCCACAACAGATAGGGACCGAACTGTCTCACGACGTTCTGAACCCAGCTCGCGTGCCACTTTAATCGGCGAACAGCCGAACCCTTGGGACCTGCTCCAGCCCCAGGATGTGACGAGCCGACATCGAGGTGCCAAACCGCTCCGTCGATTTGAGCTCTTGGGAGCGATCAGCCTGTTATCCCCGGAGTACCTTTTATCCTTTGAGCGATGGCCCACCCATGCGGAACCACCGGATCACTTTGCCCTACTTTCGTACCTGTTCGACTTGTCGGTCTCACAGTCAAGCGCACTTATACCAATATACTCTATGCACGATTACCATCCGTGCGGAGTGCACCTTGGGAAGCCTCCGTTACTCTTTTGGAGGCGACCACCCCAGTCAAACTACCCACCAAGCGGTGTCTTTCTCTCGAAGTTAGATTCCAAATAATCAAAGGGTGGTATTTCAACAGCGACTCCACGAATACTAGCGTACCCGCTTCGTTGTCTCCCACCTATCCTACACATCAATTACCCAAAATCAGCGCTAAGTTGCAGTAAAGGTTCACGGGGTCTTTCCGTCCCGTTGCGGGTAAGCGGCATCTTCACCGCTACTACAATTTCACCGAGCTCATGGCTGAGACAGTACCCAGATCGTTACACCATTCGTGCAGGTCGGAACTTACCCGACAAGGAATTTCGCTACCTTAGGACCGTTATAGTTACGGCCGCCGTTTACTGGGGCTTCGATTCAATGCTTCGCCTTGCAGCTAACATCCCCTCTTAACCTTCCAGCACCGGGCAGGTGTCAGGCCTTATTCTTCATCTTTCGATTTAGCAAAGCCCTGTGTTTTTGTTAAACAGTCGCCTGGGCCATTTCTCTGCGCCCTATCTCTAGGGACCCCTTCTCCCGAAGTTACGGGGTTATTTTGCCGAGTTCCTTAGCCATGATTCACTCGAGCACCTTAGGATTCTCTCCTCACCCACCTGTGTCGGTTTACGGTACGGGCTGTATATTAATTAACGCGCCGAAGATTTTCTTGGAAGTCTGCTTACCACAACTATCAGATTGTCCGAAAACTCTCTGTACTGTCGGCCTTCAGCACCTAAAAGCTATTAACCTTCAAGTATACCTACAACCTTCAACCAACTATTCCGTCAGTTGGCGTGTGTGTCACTCCTCCGTCTCTCCTTAACTTAATATACAGGTAATGGAATATTAACCATTTGTCCATCGAATTTTCCTTTCGGATACTCCTTAGGACCCGACTAACCCTGATCCGATTAACGTTGATCAGGAAACCTTGGGTTTACGGTGTGCAGGTTTCTCGCCTGCATTATCGTTACTTATGCCTACATCTTCTTTTCTAACCGCTCCAGCAGACCTCACGGTCCACCTTCTGCGCTGACTAGAATGCTCCCCTACCACTCAAATAATAAATTATTCAAATCCATAGCTTCGGCAGTGTGTTTGATGCCCGTTTATTATCCACGCTCAGTCGCTCGACTAGTGAGCTGTTACGCACTCTTTAAATGAATAGCTGCTTCCAAGCTAACATCCTAGCTGTCGCTGCAACCGAACATCGTTCTGTCAACTTAACACACGTTTGGGGGCCTTAGCTGTTGGTCTGGGCTCTTTCCCTCTCGCCACCGGACATTAGCACCCGGCGACTCACTCCCATTAAACACTTATCGGCATTCGGAGTTTGTCAGGAATTGATAGGCGATGAAGCCCTCGCATCCTATCAGTAGCTCTACCTCCGATAAGCTATAAAATGAGGCTGTCCCAAAAGACATTTCGGGGAGTACGAGCTATCTCCCAGTTTGATTAGCCTTTCACCCCTACCCTCAACTCATCCAAATTCTTTTCAACGAATACTGGTTCGGTCCTCCACAGCCTGTTACGGCTCCTTCAACCTGGTCAAGGGTAGATCACAAGGTTTCGCGTCTGCTCCCACTAACTAAAGCGCCCTATTCAGACTCGCTTTCGCTTCGGCTCCGTACCTTAAGTACTTAACCTTGCTAGTGAGATGCAACTCGTAGGCTCATTATGCAAAAGGCACGCCGTCATCCCTTAAAGGGACTCCGACCGCTTGTAAGCGAACGGTTTCAGGTTCTATTTCACCCCCCTGTTCGGGGTACTTTTCACCTTTCCTTCACAGTACTGGTTCACTATCGGTCTTCTATTGGTATTTAGCCTTACGGGATGGTCCCCGTAGATTCAGACAGGATTCCTCGTGTCCCGCCCTACTCAGGATACCGCTATCAATTATAAAACTTACATGTACGGGATTATCACCCTCTGCGATTCATCTTTCCAGATAATTCCACTTCATTTTATAACCAAATATCGCGGTCCTACAACCCCAAAATTGCCGAAACAACTTTGGTTTAGGCTATTCCCCTTTCGCTCGCCACTACTCAGAGAATCGATATTTCTTTCTTTTCCTGCAGGTACTTAGATGTTTCAGTTCCCTGCGTTTGCCCATCTCTCGATGTGACTGGCCTTCAACCAGCCGGGTTGCCCCATTCGGATATCTGCGGATCAATTCATGTTTGCTGATCCCCGCAGCTTTTCGCAGCTTACCACGTCCTTCTTCGCCCATAGAAGCCTAGGCATCCTCCGTTCGCCCTTAAGTAACTTCTTATTACGAAATTGTAGTCCCTTAAATCTAAATTTAACAGACCCAATCATTTTTTTTGCTCGAAATAAATCTTAATTTATCTCTTTTTTTCTTTACCTCTTTATCTCTCTCAAAACTTCAAAGAACTAAAATAGCATAACTCACGTTTCTGCTTTTCGAAATGCCTTACGGTCTCGACCCGATTGTGTAACTGTAACCTAAATTACATCACATGGCACTATATAATAAATTGAAAGACAGAGTAGAGCCAAATTACAGTTAAGCTCCAAAAAGGAGGTGTTCCAGCCACACCTTCCGGTACGGCTACCTTGTTACGACTTAGCCCCAGTTACTAGTTTTGCCCTAGGTCGCTCCTTGCGGTCACGAACTTCAGGCACCCCCAGCTTCCATGGCTTGACGGGCGGTGTGTACAAGGCCCGGGAACGTATTCACCGCGCCATGGCTGATGCGCGATTACTAGCGAATCCAACTTCACGGAGTCGAGTTGCAGACTCCGATCCGAACTGAGATAGGTTTTTGAGATTAGCATTCCATCGCTGGATAGCGGCCCTCTGTACCTACCATTGTAACACGTGTGTCGCCCCGGACGTAAGGGCCGTGCTGATTTGACGTCATCCCCCCCTTCCTCACACCTTACGGTGGCAGTCTCGCTAGAGTCCCCAACTTTACTTGATGGTAACTAACGACAAGGGTTGCGCTCGTTATGGCACTTAAGCCGACACCTCACGGCACGAGCTGACGACAACCATGCAGCACCTCGATACAGACTATTGCTAGCTATGATATCTCTACCATATTCCTGCACCGTTCGAGCCCGGGTAAGGTTCCTCGCGTATCATCGAATTAAACCACATGTTCCTCCGCTTGTGCGGGCCCCCGTCAATTCCTTTGAGTTTCAACCTTGCGGTCGTACTCCCCAGGTGGATAACTTATCGCTTTCGCTTGGCCACCGACTGTGTATCGCCGACAGCTAGTTATCATCGTTTACAGTGTGGACTACCAGGGTATCTAATCCTGTTTGATCCCCACACTTTCGTGCCTCAGCGTCAATAATGGCTTTGTGAGCTGCCTTCGCAATCGATATTCTGTGTAATCTCTAAGCATTTCACCGCTACACTACACATTCCACTCACAGCAACCATATTCCAGCGATACAGTATCAACGGCATTTTTCCAGTTGAGCTGAAAACTTTCACCGCTGACTTATATCACCGCCTACGCACCCTTTAAACCCAATAAATCCGGATAACGCTTGCACCCTCCGTATTACCGCGGCTGCTGGCACGGAGTTAGCCGGTGCTTATTCGTATGGTACTCTCATCGGCCTTCACGAAGACCTTATTGCTCCCATACAAAAGCAGTTTACAATCCATAGGACCTTCATCCTGCACGCGGCATGGCTGGATCAGATTTCCATCCATTGTCCAATATTCCTCACTGCTGCCTCCCGTAGGAGTCTGGACCGTGTCTCAGTTCCAGTGTGGGGGACCTTCCTCTCAGAACCCCTAGACATCATAGTCATGGTAAGCCGTTACCTTACCATCTAACTAATGTCACGCGAGCCAATCCGTATCCACCAAAGCTTTAAATCTTAAAAGATGCCTTAAAAGATTACTATGGGGTATTAGACCAAGTTTCCCTGGATTATCCCCCTGATACGGGCATGTTGCTCACGCGTTACGCACCCTTGCGCCGGTCGCCACCAAGTATTGCTACCCGTGCTGCCCCTCGACTTGCATGTGTTAAGCCTGCCGCTAGCGTTCATCCTGAGCCAGGATCAAACTCTTCATTGTAAAAATTTTAAAATGTTTGTCTCTCCTGTAACTCTTTATTAATTCAAAAGAACTAACGCTCTACTCTTTATTGTACTACTTTAAATTGTACTTGTCTTTCAATTTTTTTCAAAGATCAAATTCTTCATAAACCCTCGCAGGCTTAGCCCCGTTCCGTTTGGGGAGTGCAAAGGTAAGCATCTTTTCCATTATTGCAAATAAAAAATGCAAATAAATCAAGAAAAGATGCTTGTGCTATTTAACTCTCTATTTTACAGTGAATTCAGTATAAAACTCAATTACATCACCCTTTGATGATATCCCCTCAATTGTTATCCTATAAGTACCGGGCAGGGATGATGTATGAATAAAAAACTCCGGATTAACAGATGGAGCCAGTTCCATCTGTGGATCCCAGTATAAAAGTGACCTCATATCGGGGAAATTCTTAATTTCGGGGAGCTTTGAAGCTACCGTTTTGGTTGGATAGAGGAGCCCCTGAAAGTCCAAAATCCTCACATTTTTACTAAATGTCAAGCCCGGATAATCACCTTTATAGGTTTGGAAAGAGGCAACTCCATCAAAACTGGAGATGCCGATGAAGTACTGAGACGGGTATATAGATAGAGTCTTAACCTTTAAAGGGTCGTAATTATAAAGCTTATTGTGGTCAAAGATAGGAATCCCGTCTATTAACACAAGTGTGTTTGCTCTGGAGAATGAGAGCAGGTTAAAACCCTCCTCTAGTCTCATCTGCAAGTCCCGTATGCCGTCCAAACGGCGAAATCTTAGTTCGGGCACATACTCGATTACAACCTCAGACATTACGGGGAATCTGGTATAGTCGTCCAACTTGTATACTATGGGGTTCTTCTTTAAAAGAGGATCCTTATCTACCGGTATTCTCTCATATAGTGTATCAACCCCAAATCTTCTTCCTATCTGCATCTCAATCCCTCTTTCGTTTAGAGTAGATTCAATCCTTTTTGTAAGGATTAGCTTTGGTATATCTCCGTTTTTACTTCTTACAAATGGGTCAAAGATCTCGTATGTGAAGAGGCTGTTAGAATCTGAATTAGGTATCTGCAGAACAATCTCCCTCTCACCAAAGATTGAGTTTGTAAAGAACTTAAATGATCCGTTATTATCAATAAATGATGAGTAAATATCCGAACCTCTTCCCACAGCAGAGAGGAACACAACCTTGTCTTCCAAACTAAGGTCAGACTCGTGATTTACTCTTCCATAGATAATCTCCCCCTCAAATTCAGGGATATACTTATCTGTCATAACAGGAGTTTTCCCATTAATAGGCGTTGCATATTTATGAAAACTTGAACCGGAAAGAGCAGAAAGCGAGTCAATTTTTACTACCGAGATGTTCGCTGTTATTAGATCTGATCCGTTGTTTACTAATTTTATTGGGAAGGAGCTGTTTGCAGGAACAACTCGCCCTCCTACTCCAAACTTAATTTCAACAGGACTTAGATTTGAGGCCCCCGCAATAGATTGATGGGGGCTCCCGCCAATCCTTGGTGTTTGATCAGCTTCATTCTGGCGTGTTGTATTATCTGTCTCTTCAACTACAACATTACCCGGCACTTTCTCATTTGAAAGCACATTGTAGATTGAGATATCCTTGACAAATAGGTTTGGACTCTCCTCATTTAGCATATACTTTGTATAGGCAACTACTCTATAGTTTCCTGTGGGAAGGTTTGGAGGTAGGTTAATATGACCGCTTCCACGACCGTTTACAAGGAGAATTTTGGCAGTAAGTACCACCGAGGAGACATTGTGCAGCTCAATATAGGCAACGCTGCTTAAAGGAGATAATTTCACACTGTTTGTAACATCTAAACAGTATCCGGATATCCAAAGATCTTCACCTGCTATATAGGAAGACCTATCTGTGGAGAGATAGAGCCTCTCTGTGACTCTGGATTGAGAGAGAACAGGTGAGGTGTAGACAATCATCAGCAAAAGAGCTGCGGCTGAATATATATATTTTTCAATTTTCATCGGACTTTGTTGTTTGAATAACATTTAATTAATCTTTGTAACCGTAATCTAAATGTGGTCTGTAGGCCAAAATAGAGGCTTAATTTTAGTCCCGTAGAGCCTGCAATCTACACAGCTCTTTTGTGCCCAAAAGCTCTCATTGGTATCTTCAAAGAAACTCACTACATCAAATCCTCCCAGGTAAAGATCTTCAATTGGTATTGGATTTTCCGGTCCTACGGCCTCTGTCAGGCAATTTCCAGGCTCTACATATACACCAATATCTTTTCCATATGAAAAACTTCTTTTCTTACTAACCATAGCTGCACTTATATAGCCCAATACCTTTTCATTGGGATTTGTTATGCAGCGAATATTTCCGGCTATTTCGCTAGGCTGGGGAGAGAAGATTCCGCCTATATCATCTGAGTTTTTACGGATGTTTTCCCAATAGTCATATGCCTCTTTGGTAATTGCCATTTGTGTAAGCTCCATAGAGTAGAGATAGCTGATTTTTCTGTCTGTAGAACCCATAGAGATCAGTTTTTTCTGAAAAACCCGGTCTTCATTAAGGTGAGTTGTAGTTGCAATAAGTATTGAAGAGGATACCCCTTTTCCCCAGCAGTAGTAGCGGTTCTTTGATAGAGGTATATCAGAGATTTTATTTGTAAGAGGATTATACTCAGCTACAGAGTGGTATTGAGAGTGAAACTCCCAATCCTCAGAAAAACTCCATTTATAATATCTAGTCTTTCCTAAAGGGTCGTGAGTGTTAACATAGAATGTGACACTCATCTTCTCAAAGTCCGGAGTATAGCCGATTGAGTCAATTACCGGAGTACTGAGCACCGGTATCAGAGCAGATTCATACCTTTTACCCCCGACAACTGCACATAGCTTATATTTCAATGTAGGATCCAATCCCGCTGTTTTTACATTGTACTGAATTTTGACCCCTTTTTTTACCTCTGTTCCGGTATATCTAACCCCTTTTTCACTCTCCACCCATACAGATGCTTTTGAAATATAATTTATCTTATTCTCGTCATTGAGTGCAAGAGACCTGCTGATAATTACTTTAGTTGTATCATTGAGTATGATATTTCCCTCTATCACCACCATATTGTCTATCGTTGTAACTCCCTCCGGCTCGAAGGGGGTTATACAGCTGTTGATAATAAGGGAAGAGATAATTACTAATGTTGTATATATGTTTTTCATCTCAGGCATCAGAATTTAATATTGTAGTTTACATAAGGAATCGGTGAACCGAAAATAGATAACTTGTATCCTTGGATTTTTGTACCCTGACTGGCATCGTAGTAGACAGAGAAGGCATTTTTCCTTCCCGTAAGGTTATAGACACCAATGGTTATTGTACTGTGTGTCCACAATGTAAGATTGTGGCTGGGCTCAATGTTTATTGCAAAGTCCATTCTGTAGTAGTCCGGAATTCTATATGCATTTCGTTCTGAGTAGTATAGCCGATAACCGTCACCATAATAGTATTTGCTTATTGGAATTGTAACCGGCCGACCTGTAGAGTAGTCAACATTCAGAGAGATACTTATTCTCTGGGTAAATTTATAGTTGGCAATAATCTTCATATCGTGAGGTTTGTCGTAAGAAGCAGAGTACCAGTCACCACCATTTATATTATAACTCTCCTTAACGCCACTCTCTCTGAGTTGTGTTCTGGAATAGGTGTAGGCAAACCATCCATTTAGCTTTCCCAGTGGTTTCTTGGCAAGAAATTCTATCCCGTATGCTCTTCCCTGTGTCTTTAATACATCTCTCTCAATATGCTCGTTCATATTAAGAATTGCACCGCTTTTATAATCCAGATAGTCATACATCTCCTTATAATACCCTTCCAGTGAGAGTTCAACCCTTCTGCCAAGTGCGTTTTTATAAATTCCGAAAGCAGCCTGCCACCCTCTCTGAGGATCTATGTTTGCATCGCTTAATTTCCAGATATCTGTAGGAGATACTGCAGATGTGTTTGACAACATATGAATATTCTGCCTCATACTATTAAAACCGGCTTTGATGGAGAGATCGTCGTTTACAGAGTATCTTGCAGATATTCTAAACTCAGGGCCGTGGAATGGTTTAACAACTCCACCTCTGCCCACATTAACAGTATCGGTAATGCTCTCCTCACTTCTGTTCTCATCTGAATATTTGTAGTAGCTAAGAGGTCCAATCTGAGAGTAAAGAGAGTATCTCAATCCTAAATCGACTGAGAGTTTATCTGCAATACTCCAGTTATCACTTACATAAAATGCCAGCTCCAACGCTTTTTCGTTATTTAGCCTCTTGGGTATAAGCAATGACTGGGCACCTACCGGGGTGAGAGTTCCCGGTGAGAGATTGTAAAACAGCGTGTTAAGCCCATAATTAATTGAGTGCTTTTCATTTAGCAGCCAGTTAAAATTGGTCTTTAAAAACATCTGCCTAATGCTAAACTTCATATCATAGGCATTTACCGGATTTCCCTTCTCCTCTGTTTTATAGTTGTACTGGTCATAACCTGTACTTACCACAAGATTATGTTTGTCGCTTATTATGTTCCTCCACTTAAGAGAGAAGTTCATATTCTGATATCTGTAACTGGTATCTGCGCTGAACTTGAATCCGTCTCCCGAATAGTATCCATACAGGTAAAGAGTATTTTTATTATCAATCTTATGACTTACTCCCGCAGTGAAGTCGTGGAAAGATGCTGTTCCCTCTCTATATCCGCTTTCGGGAGGCAGCAGACCAAGAATCCAGTTTGAGTAGGTAGTCCTGAGACCTGCGATAAAGTTTGTCTTATCCTTTTTGATAGGACCTTCCAGATGAAATTTACTTGTGAGCAGACCTAATCCTGCAGATCCGGTGATTTTATTGCTATTTCCGTTTCTGCTGTTAATCTCCAGAACCGATGATATTCTCCCGCCATATTTAGCAGGAATTGTACTTTTGTAAAGTTCTATATCGTTTACAACATCCGGATTAAAAGCAGAGAAGAGACCAAAAAGGTGGCTCGGATTATAAATTGTCCCCTCGTTAAATAGTATCAAGTTCTGATCGGTTGCGCCCCCCCTTACATTGAACCCTCCGGCAGACTCCCCTACAGACTTAACTCCCGGAAGAGTCAGGACTATCTTCATTACATCTGCCTCTCCAAAGGCAGCAGGTACGTGTTTAATTCTGTCTATCCTTACCCTCTCCAGACCCATCTGCGTGCTTCTCATTTTTTGAGTACTCTCGGCTGTAAGAACGATGCCCTTTAGTGGATAAACCTTGTCTTTCATTACAATATCCATCTCTCCGTCGCTGAAAACCTCCAGCATCAAACGACTGTCTTCCAGACCATATCCCTTCATTACCAGGTCTATACTTCCTTTAGGCACCAAAATTCTATAGAACCCAAATGCATCTGTCGTTACAACAGTGTGTGGCTTCTCTACCATTACAGACACCCCTGCCAGTGGCTCTCCGGAGTCTAAACTTTTTACATATCCCCTTAAAAGAGAGCGACCCTCTCCGGTTAAAAGATTGGGATCTCCAATTTTATAAATTTTGTTCTCAGATTTTGCAGTATTCTCTGCGTAGGTTATTGCTCTTATGTGTTCCGGCACTGTGTCGTTTTGAGCAGATGTGGAGAAGTAGTTTCGGGGAAGTTCTGTTAAGATTCCGACCCCTTTTAAAACAAATATTGAGTTACCAATTCTCGAGATTGAGTAGCCTTTCCCCTCTAATGTTTGAGAAATCTCTCTGACCAGATTTTCGGTTGCACAATTAAAAGAGAACTTTAAAGTGTCGTCCTGTGCATCCATTTTGTAAAAAAACCCTAACCCTGTATATCTCTCAACCTCTTTCCGAAGAGAGTCAATTCCCACTTTCTCAAGAATAATAAAACGAGACTCCTGTGCCAGCAATTGTACAGTATTCAAAAGTACCAAAGCTATTGTCGATAATATAATCTTTCTCATTTTTTTCCGGAGATGCCTGAAGTTTCTATAAATTTGATTATTTCTGTGAATGAGTTCTCTTTATCTTTTGTCACATCCAGGCTCTTTTCACGTATTAGAGGTCTAAGCTCTTTTCTTCTTATGTTATATATTGATAGGATATCTCTAAATCTCTTTACATTGTGTGTCTCTTTCTCTTTAATAAGATAGTAGCTATATATCGGCATAAACATCCTCTCCAACTTGCTGTTAGTAACTGAACTTGCAAAGTGATTTATTCTCTCGGCATAAACTTTCCTCGTTTTTTTAAAAAGTCTTGCAGATTCGTTGCCATATAGAAGTTCATAGAAACCCGGCGAAAGAGTGTCGGCTTCACTCGTTTTGCTCTCTCTAAAGTGGTAAAACTTTCTTTGCGCTAATGAGAAATAGTCTACAAAATCTTTGTTAAGTACAACATACCTACCTGTCTCTTTAACGAAAAGATAGAGTTCATCCAGATGGCTGTTCAGATTTAGCATAACATCGGTATAGAGTTTGTCGTTAAACATAACCTCTCCCGGAAGAAACTCTACTCCATAGGCAAAGAAAGTACCGGTATGTAAAAATCTGTACGCCAGAGGAGCAGAACCTCTGTAAAGGTTGGAAAATCCGTCTGCACTATCTGCAAATGCTTTGTATTCAACACTTTTTTGTGCAGAAGCAGTCAAAGCAAATAGAACAAGCAACGGAACAAGAAGAGCTCTTTTTCTCATATATAGGGTTTTATATTGGTAAGTAACGGATTTATAAGTATCTGTGTTGAAGAAATTAAAAAAGTGGCGTAAATATAGCAAAGTTTATTGTTAGTTTTCTCACTCTTGATTTTATCTACTGTTATAACTATTTTTACACTATGCTAAATGAAGTAGTTTATTATTAAATGCAGTTTTTTTACATCTATATTAGACTAAATAATTTATAAAAGGTTTGCTTACATTAAGAGAATTATAATGGAATCTAATCACTTTTTTACAGGAAATATAGAGGGAAATATTGGGGCTAACATCAATGAAAATGTTGAGGAGAAAACTCAGGAGAATATTGAGCATAGCTCTGAATATAAATCAGGAGTTGATCCCGATGGGTTGTTTAAGATAGAGGCGGTTCTTGATCTCCTTAAAGATTTGAAAATTTTTTATCAGATATGGTTTCATCCACCCCTGCCAACGATAGATGCGGCAATGGAGTATTGGAAAGATCTTCCGGGAACTCACTGTAAAAATCTCTTTTTTCGTAACCATAAGGGGAATCGTCACTATCTTATTATTTATGAATGCTCTCATATTCTGGATATTCACAGCCTTGAGAGGTGTCTTAAAGAGGGTAAGTTATCTTTTGCATCCGACTCCAGAATGCAAAAATATCTCGGAGTATCTCCTGGCTCTGTCTCTCCTTTCGGTTTGATTAACGATAGTGAGAGACATACAAGACTATTTATAGATGAGACTTTAAGAGAGGCAGGGCAGATAAGCTTTCATCCGAATGACAACAGGGCAACTGTTGTTATTAAAGGTGAAGATTTTTTTCGATTCCTCGACTATTGCGGGAATGAGTACCAATTTATAAGCTTTGTCCTCGGGGCGATACCAGTGAAAAGCAGATAATTACAAAAAATTACCAAGGATGTGGTCTGATCAGAAACAATACAGAGAGAATAAAAAAAATACCGAAAGTATGAAAATTACTATAGAGGTTTTAAAAGCTAGTTAACAAAATATGATTTTTTAATAAATTTAACAGAAATCTCTTGACTCGTACCTAAGGGCAGGGAGTATATTTGCCCCCGTAAACATTGCGCAAGTTTATGACCAGAACAAAAATTAAGTTAAAAATCGGCGAATTTTCAAAGCTAAACATGGTGACGGTTAAAACACTTCGCCACTATGAAGAGATTGGTCTTATTGCCCCGGACGAGATTGATAAGTGGACCGGCTACAGGTACTACACAGTTGATCAACTAAGCAAAATGAATCTTATTATTTATCTGAAAGGGATTGGGTTTTCTCTGGAGGAGATAAAGGAGATTTTTGAAGATGGCAGGGAGATGCCATCGGTTGATGAGATTAAGCAGAAACTGAAAGAGTGCAGCGACCAACTTCTGATTCTCAAAAGAAGGGCAGACGAACTCTCAAAGCTTGAAGATAAGCTACAAAAAAGAGAGATTATGGAGCAAATTTTTATCAAATCATTACCTGCCGTTACAGCAGCCAGCCACAGAAGAGTCATTGCTGGTTACCAAGAATTATTTAACCTGTGTCCTAATATTATTGGTCCGGAGATGGCTAGGCTTGGATGCGAATGTGCGAGCCCTGAATACTGTTTTACAGTAGATCACAACGAAGAGTACTGCAGTACCAACATTGACATTGAATATTTTGAAGCTGTTGCGCAACGTAAAGAGGACTCCCAAATGATAACATTCAAAGATATTCCTGCCGTCAAAACAGCAGTGTGCATAAATCACTTTGGAGTTTATGAAGCTCTCCCTGAATCATTCGCCATTCTTTATCAGCATATTGAAAAAAACGGATTTAGGATTACTGAAAAACCTCGTTTTTGCTACATCGACGGAATCTGGAACAAGGAGCAAGAGAGTGATTGGCTTACCGAAATACAAGTCCCAGTTGAAAACTGTAAAAATCACATTTAAGTAGTAATTATTCCGGTACCTGCTATGTAAACCTGCTGCTCTGTTATGTTGCGGGTCTGCGCAAACCTGTGCACATCGGGCAAATCCATCTTCATCCGCTCGCAAGCTCAATACTTACGGCTGAGTTTGCCCTCACTGCTGCACAGGTTTGTGCTAATTCGGCCTCGCCGGGGAGAATAGCAAATAGGTTTTCCTTAGCTAACTCCAATATCGCTTGTATTGAGCGCTTACTTTGGCAGTGTTTGATGTAACTTATTCTTATACTTCTAGTTATAAAACGCTGTTTTCCAAAAATGGAAAACAGCGTTTTACAACTATCTAATAAGCAAGCACTCTCATCAAACTCTGCCAAAGTTATTTTGCGATCAATATTATATGGCGGCGAAGAGTTGTCAGCTAAGGAAAACATTGGCTCCAGAAGATGGAGGGGACCCAACGAAGTTGGGGAGGATTTTCCGTGCTGACAACGAAAGACGCCTATATTGATCGCAAAAAAAAAGCCCGATGATCTCTCATCGGGCTCTGTAAAAAATGGCGGCTACCTACTCTCCCACTTGGTATAGCAGTACCATCGGCGCAAACGGGTTTAACTGCTCTGTTCGGAATGGGAAGAGGTGGAACCCCGTCGCTATAGCCACCTTAAATAAAGGGTCGCTTGCGCGGTATATTATGTAAAGAGAGAGATAAAAAAGTAAATATCTGTCCTAGTGTTTCGCTTTTGATACTTGCGTATGTCTTCTTAACACTTTGTAATAAGAAGCCTATCGGGTGATTAGTACTGCTTGGCTTTGACATTACTGCCTTTACACCTACAGCCTATCGACGTGGTAGTCTCCCACGACCCTCAAGGGAAGTCTCATCTTGGGGCTAGCTTCGCGCTTAGATGCTTTCAGCGCTTATCTAAACCGCACATAGCTACCCGGCGATGCAGCTGGCGCCACAACCGGTACACTAGCGGTGCGTCCAACCCGGTCCTCTCGTACTAAGGTCAGACCCCCTCAAACTTCCTACGCCCACAACAGATAGGGACCGAACTGTCTCACGACGTTCTGAACCCAGCTCGCGTGCCACTTTAATCGGCGAACAGCCGAACCCTTGGGACCTGCTCCAGCCCCAGGATGTGACGAGCCGACATCGAGGTGCCAAACCGCTCCGTCGATTTGAGCTCTTGGGAGCGATCAGCCTGTTATCCCCGGAGTACCTTTTATCCTTTGAGCGATGGCCCACCCATGCGGAACCACCGGATCACTTTGCCCTACTTTCGTACCTGTTCGACTTGTCGGTCTCACAGTCAAGCGCACTTATACCAATATACTCTATGCACGATTACCATCCGTGCGGAGTGCACCTTGGGAAGCCTCCGTTACTCTTTTGGAGGCGACCACCCCAGTCAAACTACCCACCAAGCGGTGTCTTTCTCTCGAAGTTAGATTCCAAATAATCAAAGGGTGGTATTTCAACAGCGACTCCACGAATACTAGCGTACCCGCTTCGTTGTCTCCCACCTATCCTACACATCAATTACCCAAAATCAGCGCTAAGTTGCAGTAAAGGTTCACGGGGTCTTTCCGTCCCGTTGCGGGTAAGCGGCATCTTCACCGCTACTACAATTTCACCGAGCTCATGGCTGAGACAGTACCCAGATCGTTACACCATTCGTGCAGGTCGGAACTTACCCGACAAGGAATTTCGCTACCTTAGGACCGTTATAGTTACGGCCGCCGTTTACTGGGGCTTCGATTCAATGCTTCGCCTTGCAGCTAACATCCCCTCTTAACCTTCCAGCACCGGGCAGGTGTCAGGCCTTATTCTTCATCTTTCGATTTAGCAAAGCCCTGTGTTTTTGTTAAACAGTCGCCTGGGCCATTTCTCTGCGCCCTATCTCTAGGGACCCCTTCTCCCGAAGTTACGGGGTTATTTTGCCGAGTTCCTTAGCCATGATTCACTCGAGCACCTTAGGATTCTCTCCTCACCCACCTGTGTCGGTTTACGGTACGGGCTGTATATTAATTAACGCGCCGAAGATTTTCTTGGAAGTCTGCTTACCACAACTATCAGATTGTCCGAAAACTCTCTGTACTGTCGGCCTTCAGCACCTAAAAGCTATTAACCTTCAAGTATACCTACAACCTTCAACCAACTATTCCGTCAGTTGGCGTGTGTGTCACTCCTCCGTCTCTCCTTAACTTAATATACAGGTAATGGAATATTAACCATTTGTCCATCGAATTTTCCTTTCGGATACTCCTTAGGACCCGACTAACCCTGATCCGATTAACGTTGATCAGGAAACCTTGGGTTTACGGTGTGCAGGTTTCTCGCCTGCATTATCGTTACTTATGCCTACATCTTCTTTTCTAACCGCTCCAGCAGACCTCACGGTCCACCTTCTGCGCTGACTAGAATGCTCCCCTACCACTCAAATAATAAATTATTCAAATCCATAGCTTCGGCAGTGTGTTTGATGCCCGTTTATTATCCACGCTCAGTCGCTCGACTAGTGAGCTGTTACGCACTCTTTAAATGAATAGCTGCTTCCAAGCTAACATCCTAGCTGTCGCTGCAACCGAACATCGTTCTGTCAACTTAACACACGTTTGGGGGCCTTAGCTGTTGGTCTGGGCTCTTTCCCTCTCGCCACCGGACATTAGCACCCGGCGACTCACTCCCATTAAACACTTATCGGCATTCGGAGTTTGTCAGGAATTGATAGGCGATGAAGCCCTCGCATCCTATCAGTAGCTCTACCTCCGATAAGCTATAAAATGAGGCTGTCCCAAAAGACATTTCGGGGAGTACGAGCTATCTCCCAGTTTGATTAGCCTTTCACCCCTACCCTCAACTCATCCAAATTCTTTTCAACGAATACTGGTTCGGTCCTCCACAGCCTGTTACGGCTCCTTCAACCTGGTCAAGGGTAGATCACAAGGTTTCGCGTCTGCTCCCACTAACTAAAGCGCCCTATTCAGACTCGCTTTCGCTTCGGCTCCGTACCTTAAGTACTTAACCTTGCTAGTGAGATGCAACTCGTAGGCTCATTATGCAAAAGGCACGCCGTCATCCCTTAAAGGGACTCCGACCGCTTGTAAGCGAACGGTTTCAGGTTCTATTTCACCCCCCTGTTCGGGGTACTTTTCACCTTTCCTTCACAGTACTGGTTCACTATCGGTCTTCTATTGGTATTTAGCCTTACGGGATGGTCCCCGTAGATTCAGACAGGATTCCTCGTGTCCCGCCCTACTCAGGATACCGCTATCAATTATAAAACTTACATGTACGGGATTATCACCCTCTGCGATTCATCTTTCCAGATAATTCCACTTCATTTTATAACCAAATATCGCGGTCCTACAACCCCAAAATTGCCGAAACAACTTTGGTTTAGGCTATTCCCCTTTCGCTCGCCACTACTCAGAGAATCGATATTTCTTTCTTTTCCTGCAGGTACTTAGATGTTTCAGTTCCCTGCGTTTGCCCATCTCTCGATGTGACTGGCCTTCAACCAGCCGGGTTGCCCCATTCGGATATCTGCGGATCAATTCATGTTTGCTGATCCCCGCAGCTTTTCGCAGCTTACCACGTCCTTCTTCGCCCATAGAAGCCTAGGCATCCTCCGTTCGCCCTTAAGTAACTTCTTATTACGAAATTGTAGTCCCTTAAATCTAAATTTAACAGACCCAATCATTTTTTTTGCTCGAAATAAATCTTAATTTATCTCTTTTTTTCTTTACCTCTTTATCTCTCTCAAAACTTCAAAGAACTAGCCGTTTTTTCTCAAACGGGCTGCAAAGATAGCTACTTTTTTTTAACCTCCAAATTTTTCAGGCAATTTTCGGGTAAAAGTGGCAACCGGTAAGGATGTATGACAATTTTATTATCTTAGCCAAAATTTAAAGAGCTATTGAAGGTTGCGTGTATTAGATTTCTGTGCAAATCAGATCTTATCATTACGCTAATTAAATTAATACGCAATGTGAGATTTTAATTAATACGCAATATGAGATTTTAATTAATACGCAATATGAGATTTTAATTAATACGCAATATGAGATTTTAATTAATACGCAATGTGAGATTTTAATTAATGCGCAATGAGAGATTTAAATTAATACATAATAAGAGATATTAACTAATACTCAAAAGGAATCTATTTTATGAAGAGGATAAATTATAATTTAACTTGGAGGGTCGCCGGAGTTCTCCTGTTTTCTTTAACTGGTATACAAAGCGGTGATGCCTGTACAAATCTTTTAGTAACAAAGGGTGCATCGGTAAATGGCTCGTCAATGGTGAGCTATAGTGCAGATTCACACACAAGATACGGTACTCTGGTTCACTATCCTGCAAAAACCTACCCAAAGGGTAGTATGGTTAAGATCTACGAATGGGGAAAAGATCGCTATCTGGGAGAGATTCCGCAGGTAGAGCGTACATACTCTGTTATAGGGAATATGAACGAACATCAGATTATAGTGGGAGAGTCTACCTGGGGAGGAGTAAAAAGTCAGTTTGACCCGGAGGGGTTGGTAGACTACGGCTCTTTAATGTACCTGGCTCTGCAAAGGGCAAAAACCGCAAGGGAGGCAATAATGGTAATTACAGAGCTTGCAGATAGATATGGGTATGCTTCAACCGGTGAGTCAATCTCAATTGCAGACCCCAACGAGGTGTGGTTTCTCGAAATTATTGGAAAGGCACCTAAAAAAGTAAACGGAGTTAATGTAAATAAAGGAGCTGTATGGGTAGCCGTTAGGATTCCTGACGGATACATATCTGCCCACGCCAATCAGGCCAGAATCACTACATTCCCTTTAAATGATCCCGAAAATTGCCTCTTTTCAAAAGATGTAATTAGCCACGCACGTGAGCAGGGGCTATACAAAGGGAGCGATGCCAATTTTAGTTTTGCAGATGCTTACGGGCCTGCAGATGCCTCTACAATAAGAGGTTGTGATGCCAGAGTGTGGAGTTTCTTCAATAAATATGCACAGGAAGATATGGGACAATATCTCTCTTATGCAATGGGAGATGTGAGCAAAAAGCGGATGCCGCTCTATGTTAAGGCAAGCCGCAAACTTAGCGTGAAAGATGTTGCGGATATGATGCGTGACCACTACGAAGGAACTGCAATGGATATGACAAAAGATATAGGGGCAGGTGGAAATTCACTCCCTTACAGATGGAGGCCGATGAGTTTTGAGGTAGATGGGAAATCTTATCTTAACGAAAGGGCTATTGCAACCCAACAGACCGGTTTCTGGTTTGTAGGAGAGAGTCGCCCAAATATTCCAAACGAAATTGGTGGTATATTCTGGTTTGGGGTGGACGATGCAGCGACATCTCCCCTAACACCTGTTTACACCAGCTCATCTGCAATCTCAAACCACTATGCTTTGGGTAACGGCTCTATGATTGAGTACTCTCAAACCTCTATGTTTTGGATAACAAACAGAATCGCACAATTTGCCTATCTGAGATACAACCATATCGGGGCAGAGGTAAGGTCAATAATTGACCAGCACGAAAATGCCCGTCTCAAAGAGGTGGAGGCTATAGATAAAACTGCGATGATGCTATACAAGGAGAATCCGGAATATGTGCGTGAGTTCCTCACTAACTATTCGGTCAATACCGCCAATGGGCTATTCGATAAATGGAAGAAGCTGGATGAGTACCTTCTGGTCAAATATATCGATGGGAACACCAAAAAGCAGAACCCCGACGGGAGCTTTATGAACAACGGGCACTCGCCTTTAATTCCTCCCGCCCCCGATTTTCCCGGATATACAGAAATCTGGAAAAAGGCAGTTAAAGAGCAGGCCGGTTGCAGACTTACTCTCTAGATTCACTATTTTAAACAACAACTTAGGTTTGATTAGAAAATTTACAAAAAAATAGTAAAAGATTTTACCATTTTTGTAAATAAAGCTATATTTGCAAGTGCCGTAAGGCAAACCTAATGCTCTTGTGTGTATAAACTATGAACTTCATCTTATGAAAAAATTCTTAAATCAATTCAAAAACGAAGATTGGATTGCTACATTTATCGGGGCAATCCTTATCATTCTGGTAATTTTTGTCCCGTCACTGGGCAAGGTCAAGTATCAATTCCCTGAAGGATACCCGCTCTGGTTTTCAAAGGTACCCTTCGAAGTTACCAAGTTTATTTTTATAGCTGCCCTTAGCTTTGCAGGATTAAAAATCCTGGGAGTAAAGATGAAGTGGTTTGCTGCGTCATTCCTCTTTATTTACGGAATGTCATTTCTTGCACAATACTTAAGCGGACTCTCATTTATCAAGAGCACAGGATTTGAGGCAGTATTCTTCTCTGTAGCTATCGGGCTTTTAATAAGGAATACAGTTGGTCTGCCAAAATGGATGGAGCCGGCAGTCAGAAGCGAATTTTACATTAAGGCAGGTCTTGTAATTCTTGGAACATCAATCGTGTTCGGTGAGATAATGAAGGCAGGATCATATGGTATGATTCAGGCAATTGTTGTGGTTATATCTGTGTGGTACTTCTCTTTCTGGCTTGCCAGGAAAATGGGGGTAGATAAAGAGATGGCTGTAATGTTATCCAGCGCTGTTTCAATTTGTGGAGTATCGGCAGCAATTGCATCCTGCGGAGCAATTAAAGGAGATGGAAAAAAACTCTCTTTTGTTGTATCGCTTGTTCTTGTTGTTGCTGTTCCTATGATGTATATAATGCCATTTCTCTCTAATTTAATGGGGCTTACACAAGAGGTTGCCGGGGCCTGGCTGGGAGGGACAATAGATACCACAGGAGCTGTTGTGGCTGCAGGAAAGTTCCTTGGAGATGTTGCAGAATCACAAGCAGTTATTATTAAATCTTCACAGAATGTACTCCTTGGTGTTGCAGCTTTTGCAATCTCTATATATTGGTCTTACAGAGGCACAAACACAGAGATAAAGCCTACACCTTCAATTCTTTGGGAGAGGTTTCCAAAATTTGTTCTGGGTTTTATACTGGCTTCAGTTGTATTTAGTTTCTTCCTTGAGCCTGCCACTGCCAAATCTTTGGGGGGAGCAGCAAAAGCACTCAGAGAGACACTATTCTCTGTTGCATTCGTTTCAATTGGCTTAGAGACAGATTTCAGAAAGATATTTACCAAAGAGAATAATAAATATACGGCTACATTCCTAATTGCGCAGCTGTTCAATGTGCTCCTTACGCTTTTGGTTGCATTCCTGCTCTTTGGAAAGTATGAGTTTTCGTTTGGATTTTAAATCTCTGTTTGAAACGCAAATCTTTATAGATTAAAGAGCTCCAGAGCTTTCTGCATCTTTGCATTAATCTCACAATTAGATAGATTGCCTATACTCCCTTTATGAGTATGGGCAATTCTCTTTGGTGGTGTAAAAGTCCCGCTGTTAACCTCAACTCCAACCTCTTTATATGCATCCCTGAAAGGGGTCCCCTCTAGAACTCTTCTGTTTACCTCCTCTACGGTAAAGAGATAGTTATACTTTGGATCTTTAAGTATCTCATTATTAATCTTTATGTTATTAAGCATAAAGATTGTCATCTGCAGCACCTGATGGGCTGAGTCTATGGCAGGAAAGAGGATCTCCTTAAGAAGTTGAAAGTCGCGGTGGTATCCGTGAGGCAGATTCTTTGTAAGCAAACTAATTTCGTTTGGAATACTCTCTGCCATATTGCATCTGCCTCTTATAATCTCCCAAACATCCGGGTTTTTCTTATGCGGCATAATGCTGGAGCCGGTTGTAAGCTCGTCCGGGAAGGAGATGAAGCCGAAATTACCGCACATATACATTATTGCGTCACTTGCCAACTTGTTGAGTGTAGAGGCCAGGGCTGCCAGGGCAACTGCCACGGCCTTCTCTGTCTTGCCTCTGCTTATTTGTGCAGCAACAGAGTTATAGTTCATTGTACTAAAGCCAAGCAGCTCAGTTGTAAGATCTCTGTCCAGAGGGAAGGAGCTGCCGTAACCTGCTGCAGATCCCAGAGGATTTTGATCTGTCACTCTCATTGCGGCTGCGAACATATAGATATCGTCAATAAGGGTCTCTGCATAGGCTCCAAACCAAAGGCCAAAAGATGACGGCATAGCAATCTGCCCGTGGGTATAGCCTGGCATAAGAATCTCTTTGTGCTCTTCACTCAGCTTTTGCAGCAAGTTAAAAAGAGTGAGAATCTCATCTTTTAGGGAGTTGATTTCCCATTTAAGATATAGCTTAATATCAGTAAGAACCTGGTCATTTCTGGACCTTCCGCTGTGAATCTTCTTTCCTACCTCACCTACTCTTTTAGTTAGAATAAGCTCAATTTGTGAGTGAATATCCTCTACACCGTCTTCCAGTTTAAAGCTGCCCGAAGCAATCTCCTCCTCTATCAACTTAAGCTCATTTGTAAGTAACTCCAGCTCTGCAGATGTCAAAAGAGATATACGCTCCAACATCTGAATATGTGCAAGAGAGCCCTTCACATCAAATGGCGCCAAACGAAGATCCAGCTCCCTGTCACGACCCACAGTAAAGCTTTCAACCAAGGCATCTGCACTCAACCCCTTACTCCATAAAGTACTCATATTTTTAAATTTAGCTTTTCAATAAAATTTATATATCCTTTTATACCACCGCACAGCTCATCTAAAGTTACATATTCGTCTGCTCTGTGCGATCTTGATGAATCTCCCGGCCCCATCTTTATTGCCGGCACACTCAACCTCATCCAGTCCGATGTGGTTGGCGAAACATAGCTCTCAACAGAACAGAGCTCCAGTGTTTTCATAAGTGGATGACCGACAGGGGTTGCAGATGATCTGTTGCTTAAGTTTCTGGCCTTAAGGTCACTCTTTACGATTTGCTTAAGCTCATTAAGTATCTCAGTGTTATCGTAAACATCTGTTGGTCTTATATCTATCACAAAGCTGCATAATTCGGGTACAACATTATGCTGTGAACCGGCCGCGATCTGAGTAACAGTCATCTTTACCTCACCCATTAACGGAGATATCTTATTAAACTTATGCTCTTTAATCTCTAAAATATCATCCAAAGCTAAGTATATTGAATTTACTCCCTCTCCCCTTGCTGCGTGACCACTCACACCCTTTGCACTACCGTCAATTACCAGCAAACCCCTCTCGGCTATGGCTGCTTTCATCTGTGTAGGCTCTCCTACTATAGCGGCATCAATCCTTCCGGCCTCTTTCAAAGCGAGCGATATCCCGTCAGCTCCCGAGTTCTCCTCCTGGGCAGATATTAGCAGAAGCAGATTAAAATCCAATTTTCCCTGTTGCTTAAACCATAAAAAAGCCTGAATCATTGAAACAACAGATGCTCCGGCATCGTTGCTCCCAAGCCCCAAAACTTTATCATTGTCAAGTGGTGGGTTGAAAGGGTCGAATGTGTACCCCTCTGTAGGCTTAACTGTATCTATATGTGAGTTTAACATTAAAACAGGAGCATCAACAGAGGCACAGTTTAAACGGGCTATTATATTGTTTTGAACCCTCTCAACTGTAACTCCTTTAGATTTAAGATAGGCAGATACAATTGCCGCACACAAAGACTCCTCACAAGAGAATGATGGCACAGAGACCATCTTTCTTAAAAGATTTGCGGCATCTTCCAGATATGTACTCAACTCTTTTTCGGTTATAGCCGGGGTCATAGCAGATAGTTGTTTTTAAAATATTCCTTTGTAGCTACTTTAAAACAGTTCCCTTATTGTTACCAAGGTTTGAGGCGTGTTTTATAAATACCTCAGATACACCGTTATCTATTGCAAAGAATGCATTATCCATCTTTGGGATCATTCCGTCTCTTATAACTCCCGAAGCCTTTATTGATTCGTAATTTACCCTGGTAATGAGTGGAATTATAGACTCCTCATCATCCGGATTTGAGAGAACACCCTGTTTTTCGAAACAGTAGATAAGACGGGTGTAGTAATCTCTTGAGAGGGCAATGGCAATGGAAGAGGCCATTGTATCTGCATTGGTGTTAAGGATAGATCCGTTACGATCGTGAGTAATTGCACAAAATACCGGAGTGATCCCTTTGCCTAGCATACTGAGCAGAAATCCTGTATTAATTTGATGCGGGTCTACATCTCCAACATAGCCAAAATCTACCGGAACAGGAGATCTTCTTACAGCTGGGACACAATCTGCATCAGCTCCGGATAGACCAATAGAGTTACACCCTATTTTTTGCAATTTGGCAACAATACTCTTATTTATCCATCCCGCATATACCATCGAGACCAACTTTAACGTCTCCAGATCTGTAATTCTTCTACCCTGATGCATCTTAGTTTTAATCCCTAACTTGTCTGCCATCTCGCTTGCCAAAACTCCTCCACCGTGTACAAGAATTTTTGGACCATCAATTTTTTCAAACTTTTCCAGGAAAACCTCCAGTTCATCCGGCTGGTCAATAATGTTCCCTCCAATTTTAATTACAGTTAATGTTTTCATAACAAGCTTTTTAAAATTATTAAAATTGATGACGCATATATTCTCTAGAGTGCTTTTAGCATCTCTCTTATTACAACCTGAGCAGATACCACTCTGTTTGCAGCTTGCGGAACGACAATTGATCCGGCCCCCTCTATCACATCGTCACTTACAATCATATTTCTTCTGACAGGTAAACAGTGCATAAATTTGGCATTGTTGGTGAGTTGCATCTTTGCAGAATCTACCATCCAACTTCTGTCGATATTGAGTATTTGACCATAAGTAGCATCATTAAATGACGACCAATTCTTAGCATATATAAAATCTGCACCCTCAAATGCTTTTAGATTGTCATACTCTACCTTTGCGTTACCAACAAAATCTTCTGAAAGCTCATACCCCTTGGGATGGGTAATAACAAACTCATAGTCGCTTCTATTCATCCACTCTGCAAAGGAGTTGGCTACTGCTTGTGGCAAAGCTTTGGGATGAGGTGCCCAGGTAAGAACTACCTTGGGTCTTTTAACTGTTTTATACTCCTCAATTGTTATAAGATCTGCAAAACTTTGTAGCGGGTGCCTGGTTGCTGCCTCCATACTAAATACAGGTCTGCCGGAGTACTCAATAAACTGGTTTATTACAGTTTCATTATAATCTTCTGTTTTATTCTGAAGCCCGGCAAATGCTCGTACTCCGATAATGTCACAATATGAGCCCATTACCGGAATAGCCTCCAGGATATGCTCCGGCTTGTCGCCATCCATAATTACGCCTCTCTCGGTCTCAAGTTTCCAGGCTCCCTGATTAATGTCCAAAACTATGACATTCATTCCCAGGTTCATTGCCGCCTTTTGTGTACTCAGCCTGGTTCTTAAACTGGAGTTGAAAAATATCATTAACAGCGTTTTGTTGTGCCCAAGGGCAGAATCTGCAAAAGGAGCTGTTTTAACCTCTTTTGCAAGTTCAAGAGCCCTGTCCAAAGGGCCTATGTCGTTAACACAGGTAAATTTTTTCATAATTAATGTGACTCTTTGATTTTAATAATAGCCTTTTCAAATCTTAACAAAAAGAGGTCAATCTCCTCCATCGTTACGGTTAAGGGGGGTAGTAAGCGAATTATGTTACTCTTTGCACCGCCTGTGAAGATTTTCTGGTCAAACAGCAGATTATCTCTCACCGGTATAAACTCCGCACTCATTTCTACTCCAATCATCAGCCCTTCACCTCTAATCTCCGAAATAACACCTTCGGGATGGTTATCCCAAACCCTCTTTAGACCTCGCTTTAAATAGGCCCCCTTTAGAGCAGCAGCCTCTACAAGGCCTTCATTTTCAATAATCTCAAGAACTGCTATTGCAGCTGCACAGGCAAGATGATTTCCTCCGAATGTGGTTCCCAGCATTCCCATTTCTGCTTTAATCATTGGGGAGATAATTGTACCGCCAATTGGGAATCCATTTCCCATACCTTTAGCAGTCGTTACTATATCTGCTTTAATCCCCGAGAGCTGATGTGCAAAAAAATTTCCACTTCTTCCGTATCCACTCTGAATCTCATCTACAATAAGTACAACACCATTTTTTGTCGCCTCCTCTCTGAGCGATTTCAGGAATGAGTGCTCCGGTGAGTAGATGCCGGCAACCCCCTGAATTCCTTCAACAATCACAGCTGCATACTCTCCGCCGGAGAGCTCTCTCTTTGCCGCCTCAATGTCATTTAGCTGAACAAATTCAACTTTATGAAACGAGTTGAAAGGGCTTACAATCTTAGGAATATCTGTAACTGCAACAGCACCGGAGCTGCGTCCGTGAAACGCTCCTCTGAACGCCAATATCTTGGACTTTCCGGTGTGAAATGAGGCAAGTTTGAGAGCATTCTCGTTTGCTTCAGCACCCGAATTTGAGAGAAAAAGTGAGTAATCTTCGTAACCGCTAACCCTGCCTAATCTTTGGGCCAGCTCCTGTTGAAGCGGATTTATGACCGAATTGGAGTAAAATGATATCTTCTCCAACTGATTTATTAGCTTCCCGTTATATATCGGGTGCGAATGCCCCACGGAGATTACTGCGTGACCACCGTAGAAGTCCAGATACTCCACGCCATCCCTGTCCCAGACACGACAACCTTTTGCTTTAACCGGCTCTATAGGCCACAGTTTATATACATCAAATGTATTCATATCATTATCAATTAAAAGGCACTACCCTTTAGTCTAAGGGCGCTGCTCTCCTCTATGGAGAACATAAGATTCATATTTTGAACGGCTTGGCCGGATGCCCCCTTAAGGAGGTTATCAATTACAGATGTTATATGCCAGTAACCGTTGTGACTCTCTATATGTAAAAGGGTTTTGTTCGTATTAACAACCTCTTTCATCGATATCGGTTCTCTTGATATCTTCACAAAAGCCGAACCCGAGTAGAAGTTGTTGTAGAGTGAATAAACCTGCTCTAAAGTTAGATCTCCGGTGATTTTTGTGTATATGCTTGCAAAGATACCTCTGGTAAAATCTCCTCTTATTGGAACAAAATTTATATTGGGGATCTCACCCAATGCAGCGGAATGCTCTTGGGTTGCAGATGACAAACTTTTTGCGGATATCGTTTCCAGAACTCTCTTAATCTCTCCAAGATGCTGATGGGTAAATGGTTTATAAACAGAGATATTGGAATCTCTGTAGCTAAAGTGAGTGCTCTCGGAGAGACTTTTTCCTGCCCCTGTAGACCCTGTAATAGCGTGAATATGAATATCGTCATTCAATTTTGCATCGACAGCCAAAGGCAAAAGAGCTAAAAGAATGGATGTTGCAAAACAACCCGGGTTTGCTATGTATTTTGCCTTTACTATCTCCTCCCTGTTGAGTTCGCAAAGTCCATAAACAAAATCTTCACCTTTGTAATGTGTGTCCAATCTAAAATCGTTTCCTAAATCTATAATTTTGCAGCTTTCGGGCAGATTTAGCTCATCCAGATATCTCTTTGAGAGTCCGTGACCCAGAGTGAGAAAAATAAGGTCAATCTCCTTACGCCCCTGTGGTGAGCTAAGGTCCGAAGTGAAACGCAGATTGGTATCTCCAGTGAGGTCTTTATGAACTGACGAGACCATCTCCCCGGCAAGAGTGCTGCTTAAAACAGCCGAAATCTCAACCATTGGGTGGTTTAGTAGTATTCTCAGGAGCTCCCCGGCTGTATATCCGGTACCTCCGGCAATTGCAACTCTAATCATCTTTGTGTACTGAATAATAGATTTTCAAAGGGTTGGCAAGAACCTTGGTGAACCCGATTACATCTTGCCCGGTGAAGGATTTGTTTGCCTCCCCGTACTCTCCGAACTTACTGCTCATAAGATCGTATGGTGTCTCACACCCTAAAATGGCAAAATGATAAGGACGCAACTCTGCCTCAACAACTCCGGTAACATATTTTTGGGTATCATCCATAAACACCTCAATATTTCTCATCAAAGGATCCAGATACTGAGCCTCGTGCATCAGCTGGCCATACCAACCGGCAAGTTGCTCTTTCCAGTATAACTGCCCTTTTGTTAAAGTATGCTTCTCCAGCAGATGGTGCCCTTTTACTAAAATAAGCGGAGCAGGAGCCTCAAATCCAACTCTCCCCTTTATTCCAATAATTGTATCTCCAACGTGCATATCCCTCCCTACACCATATTTACCACCAAGTTCGTTTATTGATCTTATGATTTCAACGGGGTTATCTCTCTTGCCGTTAAGAGCTACCGGCTCTCCCTTTTCAAATGTTATCTTAATTCTAACGGGTTCTGTAAGGGATATCTGCGATGGGTAGGCATCTTCCGGGAGTACTCCGGCGGATGAGAGTGTCTCGACACCTCCGACACTTGTGCCCCATAGTCCTTGATTTATAGAGTATTTCGCCTTTTCCCAGGAGAAGTTAAACCCTTTGCTTTGCAGATAGTTAATCTCCTCCATTCTGGTTAAAGAGAGCTCCCGGATGGGTGCCAGAACTTTAACAGAGGGGGCCATAACCTCAAAAACCAGATCAAATCTTACCTGATCGTTTCCCGCTCCGGTGCTGCCGTGGGCAACATATGAAGCATCAAGTTTTTTAACGTGATCCAATACAGCCATCGCCTGAAAAATCCTCTCGGAACTGACAGAGAGCGGATATGTAGAATTTTTTAATATATTTCCAAATAATAGATACTTAATACCTTTCCGGTAGTACTCCTCAACTACATTTATATTTACGTGAGAGGCTGCTCCAAGCTCCAGAGCCCTCTGCTCAATACGACTCTCCTCCTCGGGAGAGAACCCCCCTGTGTTAACCATTACTGTATGCACCTCCAACCCCTTCTCCTGCTTAAGATAGGGAACACAAAATGATGTATCCAGCCCTCCGCTGAATGCTAATACGACCTTCTCCTTCATTTTACTATTTTTTAGACGAAATAATTGAATTAATCTTAACCAGTGGGTTAATTATAAGTGTTTTACCTGCAGATACCAAGGCCGGAGCAAATTTTGACTTAGGCACTTCGGCAGGATCATAGAGAAGCCCTGTACAGAGGCACATCTTATAGTCATTTCTCTGAAGAACATCAAAGTTTCTGCAACCCTGACACCCTTTCCAGAACTCCTTATCGTCTGTAAGCTCCGAGAAGGTTACAGGTTTAAACCCTAACTGGGTGTTGAGTTTCATTATTGCAAGGCCGGTAGTAATACTAAAGATCTTCGCATTTGGGTAGAGCTTTTTTGAGAGTTCAAATATCTTGGTCTTCACCTTCTTTGCCAAACCTTGGTTTCTGTATTTATGAGCGATTATAAGGCCTGAGTTTGCAACAAACTTACTGTGACTCCAGGTCTCAATATAAGCAAATCCTGCCAGCTCCTTACCGTCAAGTGCAATTACAGCCTTAGATGAGACCATTTTTTGGGCTATATACTCCGGACTCCTCTTTGCTATTCCGGTTCCGCGCTCCAATGCAGATATATAGACCAACTCGCAGATAGCATCTGCATAAATAACGTGGCTTGAATCAGCCACATAAATGTTTATATTCATCGTAGAATTAAACAGTTTAAAATGTAAATATGTAAATAATATGCAGGAGACTATACCTGCGTAGATTTACGGCACAAGGCCGGATAATAAACAGCTGCCCTTCCTAGGCACATCGTCGGACGTGTCTATGATTAAAGTTAGAGTTGATATGTGCGCTGTTATGTTTCATTATCGCGGCAAAGGTAAAAGAAATATTTATAAAATCATTACCTTTGAAGACTAAACTTAAAAAAGATATGGAACATACCAACAGCAAGCCAAAAGGGCTCCCGGAAAACGCTTATCGCGAATTAAAAGAGGGTGAAGAGTATAAACCACTTATGTCTGCGGGAAAGAGCTATCCCGAAGTGACACCCTGGTCGGTTTTTATGGGTGTAATTATGACTGTTATTTTTTCGGCAGCTGCCGCATATCTGGGACTGAAAGTAGGCCAGGTATTTGAAGCAGCCATTCCTATAGCCATTATTGCAGTTGGCCTTTCGGGCGCCTTAAAGAGGAAAAATGCTCTTGGAGAGAATGTTATTATTCAGTCTATAGGAGCCAGCTCCGGAGCTATTGTAGCAGGAGCTATCTTTACAATGCCCGCTCTCTATATACTTCAGGCAAAATATCCGGAACTTACAGTAGATTTTGCAAAGGTGTTTATGAGCTCCCTCCTGGGAGGAGTTTTGGGTATTCTATTCCTGATTCCATTCAGAAAATATTTTGTCTCCGATATGCACGGAAAGTATCCTTTCCCGGAAGCAACTGCTACAACCCAGGTTCTCGTTAGCGGAGAGAGCGGTGGAAGCAGTGCTAAAGTTCTATTAATGAGTGGTCTTATTGGAGGTCTTTACGATTTTATTGTCTCTACTTTTGGTTTCTGGTCCGAAGTCTTCTCCTCCAGGGTTTTACCTTTTGGAGAGATGGTTGCCACTAAGGCAAAGGTGCTTCTTAAAATAAATGTGGGTGCTGCAGTTTTGGGGCTTGGATATATTGTAGGTCTTAAATATGCCTTCATTATTTGTTGTGGATCTATGCTCATCTGGTTTGGAGTAATTCCTCTTATGAATATCTTTTTCGGTGCGCAGGTTATTGACCTTATGGGTACCGGAATAACTCAAACAATCTCTCAAATGGCCCCGGAGCAGATCTTCCGTGATTACGGAAGGCATATCGGTATTGGTGGTATAGCAACAGCAGGTATAATAGGAATTATCAAATCTGCAGGTATTATTAAAACTGCATTTGGTATGGCTGCAAAGGAGTTCAAAGGGGGCTCGGATGTTAACAAAAATGTACCCAGGACACAAAAAGATCTTCCTATGAAGATTGTTGCCATCGGTATTGGAATTGCATTAATAGCAACCTTTATCTTCTTCTACTTTGGTGTTGTAAACAATCTGCTTCACGCAATTATTGCAATTCTGGTGGTGGGTGTTATTGCTTTCCTCTTCACAACGGTAGCAGCCAATGCAATTGCGATAGTTGGAACCAACCCGGTAAGCGGAATGACCCTTATGACACTTATTCTTGCATCAGTTATTATGGTAGCATCGGGATTAAAGGGGACAGCGGGAATGACAGCCGCACTTATTATCGGGGGCGTTGTATGTACTGCTCTCTCTGTAGCCGGTGCATTTATTACAGATCTTAAGATTGGATATTGGCTGGGATCAACACCTATAAAACAGCAGCAGTGGAAGTTTCTCGGAACACTTGTGGCAGCGGCTACCGTGGGTGGAGTGATGATAATTCTTAACAAGACATATGGTTTTGTTGGTGAGCACGCTCTGGTTGCACCTCAGGCAAACGCAATGGCGGCGGTAATTGAACCGTTGATGTCCGGTGGAGGTGCTCCATGGCTTCTTTACGGAATTGGTGCAATTATCTCTATTACACTTGCATTCTTAGGTATCCCTGCTCTGGCCTTCTCTCTGGGTATGTTTATCCCTCTGGAGCTAAACCTTCCTCTTCTGGTTGGTGGAGCAGTAGCTTGGTATGTATCTACAAGAAGTAAAGATGAAAATCTTAATAACGAGAGAAAAGAGAGAGGAACACTTATTGCCTCCGGGTTTATTGCCGGTGGTGCCCTAATGGGAGTTATGAGTGCCATTATTCGTTTTGCAGGTATTAATCTTACCAGCAAGGAGTGGATGGAGTCTGTTCCTGCCGAGTATCTGGCCCTCTTTATGTATGCAATTATTATAGTTTACCTTGCCTGGGATAGTTTAAGAGCCAAGCTGGAGAAATAGAGTTATTATTGATTTAATTATGGAAGGTAATTTCTGGTTGGCGTTCTCTCTTACGGTATTTGCGGGGTTATCCACTGCCATTGGCAGTGCAGTGGTTCTCTTTACAAAAAAATTCTCCCCAAGATTTCTTGCCGCCTCTTTGGGTTTCTCTGCAGGTGTGATGATTTTTATCTCTCTCGTTGAGCTGTACGGAGATGCAAAAGAGTCCCTGATTAACCTTTTTGGAGAGAGTAAAGGAGATTTTATCACCCTGTTATCATTCTTTGGAGGGATAGCTATTATTGCGATTATTGACTACCTGGTTCCATCTTACGAAAACCCTCACGAACCCGGTGAACTCTCTATTAAAGAGAGCAATGCCAGGGTGACCAAAGAGGGAATGATGAGGCTGGGGATGATGTCTGCTTTTGCAATAGGAATTCACAACTTCCCCGAAGGTATTGCAACTTTTGTTACAGCTATGAATGACCCTAATATGGGGTTAAGCATAGCAATCGCAGTGGGTATACACAACATCCCGGAGGGAATTGCGGTTGCAGTTCCTATCTATTACGCAACTCAAAGCAAAGGGAAGGCCTTTTTTCACTCCTCCCTCTCCGGTCTTGCAGAGCCAATAGGGGCAATTGTAGGGTATTTTCTGCTCTCTTTCCTGTTTGACGAATCCTTTATGGGCGTTATTCTGGCAGGTGTTGCGGGGATAATGGTATATATCTCTTTAGATGAACTTCTGCCTACCGCAGAGAAGTATGGAGAGCACCACCCCGCTATAATAGGGGTGATCGCAGGAATGGCCGTTATGGGTGGAAGTATGCTGTTTCTTTAGCATAGAAATTTGATATAGACAATTTTAAAAAAGAGATCTTATGAAAGATAAAATACTGGAAAAATTCCTTAGATACATATCTGTGGATACAGCATCTGACCCGGAATCATCTTCACAACCGAGCAGCGCCAAACAGCTGGACCTATCCCGGATGTTGCTTAAAGAGCTTAAGGAGATGGGCATTGTGGATGCCTCTCTGGACGAATTCGGTTATGTAATGGCCACAATACCATCGAACTTGCCAGCAGGAAAAAAGGTTCCTGTTATAGGCTTTATTGCTCACGTAGATAGCGCACCTGACGCTCCCGGAGCGGGTATCAACCCTCAGATTATCAAAGAGTACAATGGAGAGGATATCGTCATTAACAAGGATAAAAATATGATAATGAAGGTTGAGGAGTTCCCGGAGCTTCTCAAATATAGGGGTCAGACCATTATCACTACAGACGGAAATACCCTGCTTGCTGCAGACGATAAGGCGGGTATTGCAGAGATTATGTCTGCTGCTGAGTATATAATGGACAACCCCGATTTTATGCACGGAGAGATAAAGATTGGTTTTACTCCTGATGAGGAGATTGGGCGTGGTGTAGATAAGTTTGATGTTACCAGGTTTGGGGCAGAGTATGCATACACCCTTGACGGTGGAGAGATAGGAGAACTTGAATATGAGAACTTTAACGCAGCATCTGCAAAGATCTTTATTCAGGGGAGAAACATTCATCCGGGGTATGCCAAAGATAAGATGATCAATGCAATAATTCTTGGTACAGAGTTCAACTCTCTTTTGCCTGTTGAACAGAGGCCGGAGTTTACCCAGCACTATGAGGGGTTCTTCCATATTATCCGCTTTGACGGAACTGTGGAGGAGGCAACAATCCAGTATATCATTCGTGACCACGACTTTGAGAAGTTCGATTTCAAGAAAAACCTGGTCGAAGAGTCTGTCACATATATGAACAAAAAGTATGGTCCCGGAACATTCCGTCTTGAGCTGAAAGATCAATATTTCAATATGAAGAAACAGGTCGAACCTCACTATCATATTGTAGAAAAAGCGGTTACAGCAATGGAGATGACCGGAGTGAAGCCTCAAATCAAACCTATACGCGGAGGGACAGACGGCGCAAGACTCTCATTTATGGGTCTCCCCTGCCCTAACATCTTTGCCGGAGGTCACAACTTCCACGGGCGTTATGAATATATCCCTCTTGAGAGTATGGTCAAGGCAACCGAGGTGGTTTTGAATATTATTAAGCTTTATGCGAAATAGTGTTTGGGTTAAACTTACACATTTTAGACATTTTAAAATTAGAAAAATATGCTACTTACAACAACATCTACACTCCAGGGAAAGGAGATTGAACAATACTACGGGCTGGTTTCTGGCGAGTCGATTATCGGAGCAAACATCCTTAAAGACTTTATGGCGGGTATCCGCGACATAGTTGGCGGCCGTTCGGGCTCTTACGAGAGGGTTCTTAGAGAGGCCAAAGAGGATGCCATAAGAGAGATGACTGCACAGGCTGCCTCACTGGGAGCCAATGCAATTATTGGAATTGACCTGGATTACGAAACCATTGGTGGCACAATGCTTATGGTAACGGCCGCCGGCACAGCAGTGAGGTACAAATAGATTTCCGGGAATTTTCTCCGGGATATAATCCTGAGAGTTTACCTGGGATTTCCGGATTAAACATATAGATATGTTCGATTTTGACAAAGTGGTCGACCGCAGGGGTAGCTCCTGCTTTAAATATGATGCGCGGAGAGAGGTTTTCGGAAGGGAAGATATTCTCCCTATGTGGGTGGCCGATATGGATTTCCAGTCGCCCCCTTGTGTGATTGATGCGGCCAGGAGGTTGTGTGACCTTGGTGTTTTTGGCTACACCTACCGCTCAAGGGAGTCCAAAGAGCTTTTCATTCAGTGGGTTCTCGAAAGGTATGGCTGGAAAATAGGTATTGAGCAACTCTCATCCTCTCCGGGAATTGTGGCTGCTTTGCCTGTAGCAATTATTGCATTTACATCTGTAGGCGATAAAATTCTTATTCAAACTCCGGTTTACCCGCCGTTCCACGCAATAGTGAAGGAGAACGGCCGCGAGCTGGTATGCTCACCCCTTAAAATTGATGAGGATGGTTATGTGATTGACTGGGAAAATTTTGAAAGCAAACTTGCAGGTGGAGTGAAGATGTTTATAATGAGTAACTCCCACAACCCTATAGGCAAGGTGTGGAGTTACTATGAGCTAAAGAAGATGGGCGAACTCTGTTGCAAATATGGTGTTTTGATCTTCTCCGACGATATCCACGCAGATCTTGCACTTTACGGTAACCGCCATACCATTATGGCCGCTATCTCGCACGAGATTGCAATGAACACTATAACCGCAATGGCCCCAAGCAAGACCTTTAATATTGCAGGGATGCTAAACTCGGTGATTATTGCCGAAAATGACGAAATTCTGAAACGTTTTGATAAAGAGCTTAATAAGCTCCATTTGGGTTTGGGAAACATCTTCGGCCATATAACGATGGAGGCGGCCTACAGAGATGGAGGCCCGTGGCTGGAGGAGCTTTTGCGCTATCTGGAGAGAAATATAGATTTCGCCTACGATTTTATTAAGGCAGAGGTTCCCGGGGTCACCTTCTTTAAGCCACAGAGCTCCTTTCTGTTATGGCTCGATTTCCGCGCCACAGGACTCCCACACAAAGAGGTGGCAAACAGACTCCTAAACGATGCCAAACTGGGCCTAAACGACGGACTCACCTTTGGCCCCGATGGTGAAGGATTTTTCCGTATGAACATCGGCACCCCGCTATCTGTAGTGCAGGATGGGATGGAGAGGCTGCGCAAGATTTTACTATAACACTCTACCCTTGCATCCAGTAAAGGTCATTTCACCTTGAAGGTGATGAGGATAGCGTTTGAGTTAAGTGTGGCAGCGGGGAGTTGGGGAATGGAGTCAATTGGGGGATCAATTAGGAAAATCAAGTGGTTGTCTGAGGTAAGTGATTTTGCAGGACCAAAGGTCGGATATTTGGAGTTGTTCCGGATTGCGTTTGTTATTTGTGTCTTGCCACTGGCTTTATTGTGGAGCAGATGGTAGAATTTTTGATAGTTGGCATCTGTTACATAGATGTAAATGTAATTCTCATTTTCCAAATACCTGCCTATATTGTAAGGATTTACAGTTGTAAGAAACTCCATAAATGCATCAGAACTCTTCTCTAAAATAGTTTTATCGTAAGCTCTATCTTTAAAATCTATAGTAGTAACTTGCCTTGGGCCACTCTTTGTTATCTCATAAACATCCCCGGTGAACCATGTTTTAAAAAAAACATTTCCGTTTGAGACCTGAATACTTTCGTCACGCATCGGAGTACGGAAAGCGTTATTCTTTTCAATTGGCAGATATCTCTCCTTAACGCCCCCTGCTTTATCTATTGTATATAACTGAGCATTACCAATTTTTACGTTTTCATCGGCAACCTGCCCCTTGCAAAACAGATATAATCCATCGTCGAATTTTGTAAAAGAGTACGGATACCCTTGAATCTTAAATGTTGAGATAAATACACCATCATTGTTGTAGATGTAAAGCTGTTGTGCCATAAGGGAGAGGAATTCTATATTGCCGTTAGCCGGATCGATGCAAAAATCTTCGACTGCAGAGTACTCGGTAGGTCCTCGACCTCGTGTCCCGATAGAGTTCAGAAACTTACCCGAATGATCAAACCTGTGAACAACCATTGTACTATTGTCAAAAAAATAGTAAGAGCCTTCACTCTCAACCATTTTAGAGTCTGAACTCACAATCGGTGAACCGATAGAATCCAACGGAGTAAAGCCTACTAGTTCCATCGACTCATTCGAGAAGATGTCACAATTCTCCTCCTCCGAAAAATTTATGGTTGTGACTTTTGAATCCTTATGTGCATTACAGGATAGCAGAAGAAGGCAAGCAGATAGAATGATGGTTTTCATAGGATTTAATAGTGAGTGATAATAATTCACTAAATTACACATAATTGCGTAAAAATTGAACAATTGACTCTTAGAATTCCAATTTTACAATAGCATTTCAAGTTAAGTTTATAGTTTATATTCATAGGCCTTACTATCGTTAACCGGCTGTCATATTATTTGTCACGATTTTTGCATGCCTTTGAATGTGTTGACTGTTGACAATCAATTTTATGCCAAATAGGTGAGATCGGCAGAGGTTCCCGGGGTCACCTTCATTAAACCCCAGAGCTCATTTTTGCTATGGCTCGACTTCCGTGCCACCGGACTCACCTTTGGCCCCGACGGCGAAGGCTTCTTTAGAATGAACATAGGCACTCCGCTATGAGTAGTGCAGGATGGGATGGAGAGGCTGCGCAAGATTGTCTGACTGCTTTGCCCACAAATCTCGCGTTATTACTATTCACTCTTCAATAAATTGTAAATATCATCATTATGGCCATATATTACCATTACATCACCCTCTTCCAGTTGAGTATTGGCTTTTGCAACTCCCTCAATATGAAGCTTTGAAGTTTTCTTAAATATTCCGAAAAGCCCTTTTTCTTTTACGTTTTTCATAACTGTAAGTACCAAAACTTGATAAAACAGGTTAAAACCGACATCGCCAATTGTTTTTCCAACGAATTTTTTTGGAACTTCAACCTGAACAACGCTGTAGTCATCTGTAAGTTCAAACGAATCAATAATTCCAGTTGTAGTTAGCTTTTTAGCCCAACGTTCGGCTGTTTCTTCCTCGGGTCTTACAATTTCAGAAACCTCCATTGCTTCAAGGATGGTTGTATGAATAGGTGATACTGAACGACTAATGAGTCTTGGCACATTCGCTTTCTTAATGAGTGCGGTTGTCAATAGACTTGCGCCTTCATCCTCTCCTATGCTTACAATAACCACATCGGTATTTTTTAATGGTAAACTGTTGATTGCATTCTGGTGTTTGCAGTCCAAACAAATTGCATGGGTAATTTTGTCCTTTATATCCTCAATTTTCTCAAACTGCTTGTCAACTCCTATAACCTCATGCCCTAGTTGGCTAAGTTTTGTTGCTAGCGAAGAACCAAAAGTACCAAGCCCAATAATTATGAATTTCATAGTGTTACGAGTTAGTTTATAAGTATGTTTTCTGTTGGCAAACGGTAAATCCCAGATGAAACCCTTTTGTATAATGCTATTAACAGGGTAAGCATGCTCACCCTCCCTATAAACATAGTAAAGATTAAAACCAGTTTACTGGTTATGCTCAAATCCGAAGTTATGCCCCTGCTAAGGCCTACCGTACTATAGGCAGATATACATTCAAAAGTGATGTTTAATAGACCTATATTGGAATCAAAGAATGAAATTAGTACGACTGATATTGTAATAACAAAAATGGAAAGCACAATTATTGCATAGGCTCTCTCCACTGAACTTCTTGGAATCTCTCTGTTGAACAGCTCTAGCCTATTCCTTCCTTTGACAATACTTAAGGTATTTAGAATGGCGACAGCCAGAGTACTTGTTTTAATTCCACCCCCGGTTGAAGCCGGCGAAGCTCCTACCCACATTAAGAACATTACAATTAGTATGGTGTGTAAATTTAATGCTCCTGTGTCAACAGTGTTAAAACCAGCCGTTCTTGTTGTTACTGAACCGAAAAAAGCCGTTACAACTTTTCCAAAATAGCTGTGATCTGCAAGAGTATTGTAATACTCTAGAATAAAAAATGCAATTGTGCCAAAAACGGTAAGTAGTAAAGATGTAATAAGAACAATTCGGGTATTCACATTGATTAACCTTGATGTAGTTTTTAAGTATTTTTTGCGGAATATAAATCGTAATGCAGTCAAAAAAAATGATTTTAGGTATTTGAAGAGGTTAAAAACAATTGGGAAACCTAGTCCACCTATAATGATTAGAAATGCAATAATGAGGTGTAGCGGGTAGTTGAATTGAAATGCACTCTCGTAAAAACTATTTGGAAGCGTTGAGAACCCCGCATTACAAAAACCTGAAATAGCATGAAACGCCGAAAAGAAGACACGTTCATAGAGAGAGGGAATAGCTGAACTATCAAGTGTATTGTAGATTAGCACTGCACCAATGCCTTCGATAAGAAATGTTATGAGGATAATTTTTTTTAAAACGGAAAAAACCTCAGAGATTTTTTCTGCATTTGTTATATCCCTAAGAGCGAGTTGGTTTTCGTATGAAGAACCACCTCTAAAAAAATAGCTGAAGTAGCTGGCAAAAGTCATAATGCCAAGGCCACCAACTTGAATTAGTATCGCAATTATTATTTGCCCAAACTCGGTGAAAAAACTCCCAGTGTCAACAACAATTAAACCTGTTACGCAAACCGCACTAGTTGAAGTAAAAAGCGCATCAATTAAACTTATATTAGTAACCGTTGCCATTGGAAGCATGAGTAGGAAAGACCCAAAAATGATAATAATCAAGAAACTCAATACAAATAGTTGCGCTGGGTTTAAATAGGCCTTTCTAAACTCAATTTTTAAAGCAGAAATCTCTCGAAAGAGAACAAGGAAAACAGCGGAGTAAATCCAAACTTTGTGATTTAGAATGCTTAGCGACTCGTTAGAGAGATATCCAAACTGTTTTAAAAGAATAATAGTTAAAAAAAGAAATAGTAAGAAATCGAAAGGAGAACTTTTTAATCTAGGGCGATAATCCTTAAAAAAATATCGTACAACTGTTGAGATTATTCCAACAAGAACTGACAATAAATAAAGTTTATTTAAAAAAATCTTTATGTAAGGTTCTTGGTCAAAACCGAAGTCATATAAAAAGGCAACTATTGATAAAACACTAACAATTATTGGTATTCTAGCAACTCTTTTCTTTATCTTCTCTGTTCTTTCCTTTTTCCTTATATTATATCTCACAATAAATCGTATTATTTCAAACTATTCATTATCTGATTTTAAACATTCTGCTCAATGGTTTGGCACTATTTATTTGTCAAATATAGTAACAGATGGTGCTTTGTTGAACTAAATCCCTTTTTGAGATAGTTTTTTAGCTAATAAAAATAAGCATAAAATCTGATTTGATGAACTTTACGGCAATACAAATTTAAAAATAGATTCCAGGGTTAGATCGACTCTTTCTGAAGCTTAAGCAGCAGGTAGTTTTGCAAGAACAAAACAAAAGCACCCTCCATAACTACAACCGTCGGGTTGCTGCTATCTCGCAAAATCTGTTGAAACGGCTTACTAGCTTTGACAACTGCAAATGCCCGTTTTGTAAGCAGTGAAGTATGTCCAAGATAGAAGAGATACCGCAGCTCTGATGTTCTTTTACAATTTACCTCGTTTTTCGGTTGATTTGGATTTTAATTTACTAGATATTAGTAAAGAACAATCGGTTTTCTTGAAGATTAGAAAAATTTTGCTGAAGTATGGAAAGATATTCGATGAAGTAAACAAGTTTTATGGAACGATTATCGTTTTGGATTATGGTTTTGGTGAACGAAAATTAAAGATAGAAATCTCCAACAGACAATGGGATAACCATTACGAATTTAAAAATTTATTGGGAATCCAAATGAATATAATGGTTTCTCCTGATATGTTTGCTCATAAACTTTGTGCCTTACTAGACAGAAAGGAGATAACAAACCGAGATATCTTCGACAGTTGGTTTTTCATGCAAAAACATACTCCGTTAAACAAGATGATTATAGAATCCCGCATGGAAGTTCCATTTGAAGATTATATTCAAAAATGCATAGACCGTCTAGAAAGTATAAGTGACAGAGGTATGCTGAATGGCTTGGGAGAATTGGTGGATGAAGAGATGAAAGAATTCGTACGGACTAAGCTACGAAAAGAAACAATTTCACTACTTCGGTTCTATCAAGAATTCCCTATTCTTACTTAATTCTTACATTTCCTCCATATCCCAGCAAGCTGTTTCAATTTCATAATTGTAGAGTAATTTTGAGCGGAGCAGCTCCACTTTTTCTTGAAACGCCGCAGGTTTGAAATTTTTCTTTTGCCGCTTCACCTCAACTACTAATGCCTTTTTATTATCTAAGGAAATAGCAACAATATCAACTTCATTTTGAGTACCTTTTGCCTCCCACCAAGAGCCTATTGTACGATATTGAAAGCTCTCCTGTATCTTTTGTTTGAAAAAGAGTTCGAGTGTCTTACCCACACGCCTACGACCTGTTAAGACAGTTAGTTTGGAATGATCGTTAAATGCCCTCTCTTTTATCTCTTTGAGCTGAGCTAACTCTTCTTCACGATTGTAGAATTTCATAGCTACTAATTTTTACGCTGGTAAATTTTACCGTCGTTGCAAAGACAGATGCATTTATTGAAACTTGCAAATTTACACGAAGGGTGTAAGTTCCCGATATCTTTTTTCGAGAACCTCTTTGTAAGCACTCTTCATATCCTCCGATAGAAATGACCGGTCAATCCATTCTATCGCTTTAGGAGTATCCCTTTCAATTCGCTTAAAGACTCCTTTTATCTGTTTCTCAGTTAAGCCTAATCCTTCTCCTAACTGTACAAAATGCTCCCTTTTCAACTTCTTTTTCTTACCAGACAAAGTAAGTGCAAGCTCTTCGTCATCATCAGGATTTAGAATTGTAACATTCAACAAATCATATACCGGAGATAACACCCAACCGGAAGGGCTCTCAATCATAGAGAAATTCTTCAAATGCATATCGTTATTTCCTGTAAGAAAGGAGAATAGGGCCAATTCAAAATAAAAGATCTTATCGAGTAATGTATTGTCGGAATATTTACCTATAGCCTTTCCAACCTTCTCCATAGAGCTTTTATACTTATCAAATGCTTCAGTAATCTGAAACATATCTATCATATGAATCTTCTCACCATTATCTTTCCTATCAACCCTTTTGGTAATGTATGAGAGTTCACCGGATGCCAGTCTGATCAAAGAAGATGGCACCACCCGAATTCCGAAAGTTTCAGCCATTCGCATAGTCACATGTTCGTTTTGAGGCATTTCGGGAAAGCTCTCAGAAGGGGGTTTAAAAATGTACTGACCACCTAAAGCCCCTATAACTGTAAGTCGCGTATCCGATTTTCCCTTTGCCTCTTTCACTAATGACATTGACAGTTTCGCCTGAACACCCGGTACTGCAACACTCCGTTCCACCACGTGTTTCGCAAGTTCATCAATTTGATCCAACGAATATTCAATAACAGGAGGTGTCGGGGTGCCAAAGAATTCTAAAGAACATTTTTCGTGAAAATCATTACCCACCTTTACAGGTTCGTAACAATACAAGCATCTATTCTCCATCTATTTCTAATATTGGTTGAACACTAACAGCTCCGATGCAATTTTTACAACAAGCAAGTAATAATCCCATTCGATCACTCTTGTTGATTTTCCAGTTTTTTGAAGCGATGTTTAATAACCATCCCTCCGGAATTAAACCTTCAAAGAATGGGAAGAGTCGGTTTTCTGTATATGGATTATTAGTTACAGGCATCGTGAATGTAATGAATTCTTTAGGATGATCTTTCACGTATTGCTCATCATACCGAAAAACATATTCACCTTCATTGGTCTCTGTTATGATACCGGCCAGGTAATTTTTATAATATACTTTTCCCTGTCTCATTTACTCAACTCTTTACTATTCACAGGAGCTAATATATGACCGAACATATTCAGGATCAAGTTCACCTTCTCCATATTCATATTCGTTTTACCTTGTTCAATTTTACGAACCACAGTCAATGCAACGCCTGCACGTTCTGCGAATTTTTCCTGAGTAAGATTTACCTCTTTTCTTCGCTCTTTAACAAATTCTGACAACTGCTTCATTATATGCTTTTAAATATAG
>Ga0351972_10037_pt1 | contig 67731 bp, 42 predicted proteins | sample TotcelHFGM3001N9_FD_206747 | JGI IMG/M metagenome (GOLD analysis project Ga0351972, IMG submission 206747) | Enriched cells from coal bed in the Powder River Basin, Montana, United States - Total cells FGM rep2 HSBNCT.FGM.300.1.N9 ...
CAAAGTGCCATCTTCCGTGTCCAGGCCGCTGCTGGTCGAGTTGGGAATGCAGCCGCGGAAAATGCCGGTGGCGTTGCCTGTTTCCGTCAACGTCAACGTCTCGCGGTCACCCGTGATTGAATTGACAATGACGACGGTCAGCACATCCGGTGCGCCCGGGTCGATTCCCGCGTCGGCATCCGCCACCTCGACACAGACCGTCTCGTTGATCTGATAGGAAGGCGCGTCCTGGTCTAGCGTATCGATAAATCGCACGGTGCCCGGTTGCGGCGGAGCTACCGGAACGGTGCTGTCCACGATATACACGCCGTCGTCCGCCTCGATCGTGGCGGTGTTGATGATTTCGGTTACCCCCGTCACGTCGCCCACCTGGACTCGGAACGTAACCAGCTTGACCTCGCCGACTGCCAGTGGGCCCACTTCCACGCCCGCTTCGTCCAACGGAAACGCGGTGCTGGCCGGAGGCACGAGGTCATCGGGCAGCGAAATGGCATCGATCGCCGTACTGTTCAGTACATAGGTGGTGTTGGCCGGAAGCGGGTCTGTGATGTGGACGTTGGCAATGGGCAAGACGCCGTCGTTGCGAACTTCGATGGTGAACTCGATCACGTCATTCTCGTCGGCCGCACCATTGGCATTTCCGTCGAACGTCAAGCTGGACGATTTGCGCGCCACGAAGACCGGTTGGGGCAGCAGAGAATAACCGAGGTCCAAGTAAGGATTTCCAGGTCCCGCATTGGCGGGGTCCTGTCCCCAAGCTCCTGCGAGTTTTACGCCGGATACGGTATAGATCCGCATTCCGGTTTGATCTTTGTCGGGATCGAAAATCCGTAACGACTGCAGCGGCTGGACATCGAAATGCTGATCGTACTTGTTGCCGTTGGGATCGGTCAGCGAGCCGGTCGTCGGGTCTCCGTCAAAGTTGGCGTAGACCCGCGTCGCCGCTTCGGCGATCACCCACACGGGGCTGCCGTTGACGGAAATCGGCTGGTCGCCGGCGCCGGGCGCAGCGCCAACCTTCAAAGCCGGTGTTAGCAACGTATCCGGGACCAGGGTGAATCCCCAATCGTGGACGTTGTTCCCCGAGCCAGACGTGTCAGCATCCATCGCGCCCACCGCAAAAAAGCGTGGCGCCGGACTGCCGTTGGTATAGAAATTCGCGCCGGAATTCGCCGGCATTTGGAAGCGGACCACGCCGTTGGCGGGCACATTGAGCGTACCAGACCCGGAAAGCGTGCTGTAGTTGATGGTAATCGCGGTGGCGTTGGGATTGTAGAGGAACGTGGCAGCGGGATCGTCGGCGACGGTCGTCCCGACCGGATTGTAGTAGTTGCTGCTCCACTTATTCAGCGGGTACAGCGTGAACCAACGAGATTCGTATCGCGTGCCGATATCCCCGGTCATCAGGTGGGACTGAACGGCTTTGTCAGCGGTGACGGTCGCGCCAACCTGAATGCCGCCGTTGACATGGTAGCTTTGTCCCTCGTTCAGCAACAGATTGATCACGCCGCCCGGCGCGGGGCCATTCGTGTCGATGGTGATCGTCGTGTTATCTTCGACGGCCATTACCAGCAGCGACACATGTTCGAACATTTCATTAAAAGGCGCATTCTCGCCGACCGGCACCACATATTCCTCGGCGCACAGGCATGTGGGAGTGACCTCGACCGCTCCGCCGAGCACGGGACCGGGGGTGGTCGCCCAGGCGAACCGTGTCACGGCCAAAGCTCTGGTCGTCACGATCTTGTCCCGCGCGTCGTACAGAATGGTGGCGGAATTTCGAGGCGTGTTGATCAGATTGCGGAGCGTGATTACGTCGTTGACGGTCAGAATATCAGTGGCAAACCCGGGCGGAATGCCGTTGCTGGGGTCGTTGTCGCCCCAGATCTGCGTTGTCGCCTGGGTCGGCGATTCGATGTCCGTTTCGTAGCCGTCTTCCCAGTGATCGTAGTAAATGATCGTGTTGTTGGCCGTCGTCGCCAACGAAATGGAACTGTCGATCGTGCTTCCCGTGGACGAGTACAGTTTCAGCAGCGCAGCGCGAAGCTCGTTTTCCGGCAAGGGGACGTAAAAGGTCTGCGCAATTGCCAACTGGCCATCCCAACTGGCCTGCGTTTCCTGACTAAAAGCAATCGGGGTCTCGATGGTTCCGGTGGTGAACTCCAAATCCCAGTCGCCGCCGCGACGGGGACTGCCGGTTATGTCGATACTGGCGGCCACGTCCGCAGCGGTCAGTTCGTTGATCCGGTTCACGAACTCTCGGCCCGTTTCGTTGCCAGCCACATCACAGCCGTAGAACAGAATGTCCGCGCCTCGGTTCAAGGAGGCAGACCATCCTTGAATCGAATCCGCGTATCGGGGCAGATTCTCCGCGGACAGAACGGTATTGCCCAGTTGCACGCCCCCAACCGTCCCATGCGAGACGATATGGAGCGCGTCCCAATTCCGATGCTGGGCGAGTTGTTGGCCGATCGCCGATACACCGTCGACATTTGCGTCGATCAGCAAGGTTTCAAATCGCCGTCCACTGTCGGCGTCCCTTACCAAGTCGTCCAACAGCGATTGGTAGCCAGGCGTCGCGCTATCGATAACGACCAACTCCCGAGCCATTGCCGCCGGCAGGCCGCTGTCCAACAGACCATCCATGCCGGCCAGCAGCCGACGATCCTCCAGCAGTTCGAGGAACAGCTTGCGTTTTGTTTGACGTCCACCTGAAGGGCGATTTCTTCGCCCGGGCTTGCGCGCGGCGACCGAAACAACGGCGGCTGACATGTTGCGTCTCCTTGATTGACCACTCTGACCAGCAAGCTTCACTTACGAAAAACTCTCCTACACTCCCAACAATTCCAGTCCTGGCGTGGGGGATCGTCAGGAATCACCGCGCGGCCCACACTTGAGGGGAGTAAGGCTGAAAGCGCGGCAACCTTAAACAGCATCGGAGAGGGCACACTTACAACTCAAGCTCCGAATTGCGCCAATGAACCATTCGCAGAGTCTGGCGAGCACCTGGGCTGATAGTTCCCCGAGCGACCGTCCTGGCAAAATCGAAAACTCGGCCTTTGCGACAAGAGCCCTTCTGGCAACGAAGCCTATTTCTCTTGTTCCTGCACCACAACCTGCTGAAATCAAACCCGAGGCAGATACGCCCATAGACTCTATATTGAGAAGTCCAAAAAGACAAGAATTATGGTTGATGAATTCCACTCAATCTACACCCGTTGACGCGTGCGAATCTTAGAAAAAGGTTCTAACGGGTGGTCCGGTTATGCAAGCAAGGTGGGCGCGGGCCCCGTTCGAGTTCGCGTTTTCGCGTGTGCGGGGCGAGATTTGTCTGTGAAAGACAAGGTGCCGAAGCGTGAACTCCTGCGGAATGTCAGTCTTTACAGGATGGGATATCAGGGAAACGCAAGGCGGAGCACTGGATGCGTCTTCGGACGATTGTAATGACGCGGAATACCGTGAAGTCCCAGACGCACGGTTCGTCGTCCACAATCACACCCGATCCAAACGGCTAAATAGATCGACGGTGTCGATGAAGTTGACGGCGGAGCCCCGCAACGCCATCAAGGCTTGATCGGGATCTTCGAACCGAAATACCAAAACGGCCTGATCGCCGGTTTTGGTCGAGAACGCGTACATGTACTCGACGTTCAGGCCCGTCGCCGAGATGGGCGTCAACACCTCGACCAGTCCGCCGGGGTGATCTTCGACTTGAACCGCCAAGACCTCGGTGATCGTGACTCGAAAGCCGCCGGCCTGAAGGATGTCCTTCGCTTGCTGCCAGTCGCGTACGATCAGCCGCAGAATGCCGTATTGCTGCGTTTCGGCCAGCGCCAGCGTCACGATATTAATGCCCGCCTCGGCCAACAGACGGCAGGGTGCAACCAGGTGCCCCGGCCGATTCTCGACGAACACCGACAATTGATGGATCTTCATCCTTTCATCTCCGGTCCACCACGCGACGCGCTTTGCCTTCGCTACGTTCCACGGTCCGCGGCTCGACCAGCCGCACGCCGATCTGCACGCCAGCCGCTTGCCGCACTTGGCGGGTCAGCTTGGCCTGCAGCTCTTCCAACACGCCGATGCGGTCGCTGAACATGTCCGGCGCGACTTCGATCTGCACTTCGGCTTGATCCTGACCGTGTTCGCACGTGAGCACGATCTGGTAATGGGGCAGCGTTCCCTTGACCGCCAGCAGTGCCGCTTCGATCTGCGCCGGAAACACGTTGACGCCCCGCACAATGAACAAATCGTCGTTGCGATGCGAAACGCGGCGAATCCGCCGGAGCGTACGTCCGCAAGGACACGGGTCCGGACAAATGGCCGTGATGTCCCCCGTCCGGTAACGCAGCATCGGCAAGGCATGTTTCGATAGCGTCGTAAGTACCAGTTCCCCCGCTTCCCCGTCCGGCACGCGTTGACCGGAACTCGGATCGACAATTTCTGGGTAGAAATGATCCTCGAGCACGTGCAGTCCTTGATGCGCAGCGCATTCGGCGGCCACTCCCGGTCCGACGATCTCGGCCAGTCCGTAGATATCAAAGGCCTCGATCCCGGCCGCCAACTGGATCCGCTGCCGCATTTCTTCCGACCACGGCTCGGCGCCAAACACCCCCACGCGCAGACGCAACGAACAGAGATCAACGTCCCGCTCCTGCGCCCTGTCGGCCAGATGAAGAAAGAAGCTGGGCGTACAGCAGAAGACCGTTGGGCCGAAATCCTCCAGCACGTCAATTTGCCGATCCGTGTTTCCACCGGAGATCGGAATGACGGTTGCGCCCAACGCCTCGGCCCCGTAGTGAAACCCCAAGCCGCCGGTGAACAGCCCGTAGCCGTAGGCGTTCTGGATCACGTCGCCCGGGCCGATACCAAACCAGGTCAGCACCCGCGTCATGGCTTCGGTCCAAACCTCCAGATCGGCTCGCGTGTACGGCACCAAGACCTGCTTGCCGGTCGTGCCGCTGGACGCGTGCAGCCGCACAATCTGCTCCCACGGGACGGCGAACAAGCCCTGGGGGTACGCCTCGCGGAGATCGTCCTTGGTGATCAGCGGCAGACGGACAAGGTCCTCCAGACAGCGGATCTCGTCCGGCGAGACGCCCGCCGCCGCCAGCCGCTGCCGATACAGGGGCACGCGGTCGCAAGCCAGCTGTACGGTCTGCTGCAGCCGCCGCAGTTGCAGTGCGGCGAGCTGCTGGCGACCAAGCCAATCAGCCGCGGTGGCGGGATGGGGGGAACAAGCGGATTCGGTTTCCGAATGGATCACGTGCGTCATGCGGGTGCCTCCGAATTCTACGTATGGTATCACATCTCGGCCCGCTGTCATCCCCCAGCAGCCCGCCCAGCAGCCCGTCCAACGGCACAAGGTCAAGAAAAACCATGTCCCCCGAGGCGGCTTTCACGCAGAATATCGTGAACAATCGTTGTCACGGGAGCAGCCAGTCATTGTCCGCGCGTTACGCAAACTTGGTACGGACGGCAGAGGGATCATGACCGGCAGGGGAAACCCCGAAAAACGCGAGCGGCGGACGTCTGCGAACGAGAGCAATGAATCGTTAGGACGATACCACCTACGAGTGGCTATTTTGCCTTCGGAGATAAAGGAGGTTCCGCGAGATTCACCCGTCGGACAACGGGCCGGCGTGGCTCGCTCCCCAGAGGACTGCCCATGAACTGGATGACTCGGTCCCTGCTGCTTGTGCCGGCGATCGCCTGGGCGTTGTCCCTGAGCGTCTGCGCACAGGATTTGTGGAGCCCGAGAGGAACGAGCAGTATCTTCCAGCCGCCGTCGCCGGGGCCGGCCGAGGATTCGCCTGGAACCTTCCCCGCAGGGACGTTCGCGTCGAGGCATTCTTGGGGACCGTATTCCTCGGACGCTTATTCCTCGGACCCCTATTCCTCGGACCCCTATTCCTCGGACCCCTATTCCTTGGCAGATCCTTCTCCGGAATCGTCGCCATCGGATGTTTCGCAACCAGTCAGGCCTTGGGGCGATCACCATCCAAGTGACGAGCGGGTTGGGACGTCGGAATTCCGGATCAATCCGTCTTGTCCAAGCGAGTACCACCGCTGGTGGGTCCGGGCGGAGGGATTGTATTGGGATCGCGTTGGAGATGGGGGCGAGCATGTGTTGGCGATCGACCTGAACAACGGTGTGCCGGGAGATGATACCGTTCTGAACGCGAATGACCTTGGGTTTGCGATGGAGCCGGGTTGGCGGGTCTTGCTCGGATTTCGACCGGTTCCGTACGACGTTTTGGGAGGTTGTCCTGCGCTGGAGTTCTCCTATTTCGGCGGTTCCGGATGGGAAGATTCCGCGACGGCCGTGGGCGACGGGAATCTGGCAATTCCCGGGGTCCTGGGATTGGTTTCGAACAATTTTTTCATGGCCGATGAGATTCGCGCGGTCTATCGCAGCCAATTGAATAATGTCGAAGCGAACTTGATCCAGTCCTATCGCGGCAACGACGGCGTGCAGATGGACTTTGTTTCCGGCCTGCGATTCCTGGCGCTGAACGAGGATTTCTCCTTGATCGGGACCGATGTGCATGGGGGGACGAGCAGCTACGACATCGCGGCAGACAATTACCTGTATGGAGTCCAACTGGGAGGCCGCGTGCAGCGGCAGACTCAGCACTGGTCGCTGCAGGTCACGGGAAAGGCGGGGGTCTTGCTCAACACCGCCAACCAAAGTCAGGTCGTAACCGACGATCCGAATGCATTTGTACTCCGCAAGACCCCGCGCGTTCGCGGCACGTCGCTGGCAATGCTGGGCGAGGTGGATGTCACGCTTGTTCGCCGAATCACGAACACCTGGTCCGCCCGCATCGGATACAGCGTGCTGGGAGTGAACGGGCTGGCACTTGCCCCCGATCAACTCGACTTCACGGATACATTCGCCAGCGGAACAGCCCTGTCCACCCGCGGATTCGTGCTATTTCATGGGGGGCACGCCGGTTTGGAAGCGGCGTGGTAAGCTCCGCGGAGATCTCCCGCTCGGCAGACATCCTCGGCAATCACAGACAAGTCGTCGTCCCAAGCAAAACCGAGGTGTACATCCCGAGATGCGTTCGTCGCTGTCCTGAAGGTTCGCTCGGTCGGCGAGCAGCGGGCAACTGGATCTGCGGCGTCGTAGGCCAGTCCCACCAACGCGAGATCCGTGGCCCGAGATGCCGGTCTGACGTCTGGCCAAAGCGAGATCTTGCGGAAAATGGAATTGCCCGGTTGGATGTCAGATCCGAGGGATGCGAAGCGGCTCGCAATCTGCTCGTGGAACGGCTCCAGATTCGGCACCCCAGCGAATTCGCCTTCGCCGCCCGCCTCCGACGGTGGTGCGTTCAGGTATTGGATCACTCGCAACACATCCGCCGGCTCGATGCTTCCGGAAGCGTTGACGTCGGGAAAATAGCCCGCCGGCGGGATGCCCGTCAGAATCCTCGCCCCCGACAGATTGAGGTCGTTGATCACGAGGAGAGCGTCGAGCGCCGTGACCCTTCCGTCGGCGTTTACGTCTTCCGCCAGGATCGAATTTGTCCAGAAGGTTGAAGGGTCCGGCGCGGGTTCGCTACCGCCGGGCGTTGCGATCGTCAATTCGGATACAAAATAGGCGTTGTCGAAATCCGAGGGCACAGGGAGATTCCCCGTGAACTGCTCCGAGACGTACACGGGCTCCGTCGCACGGAACGCCTTGATGATTCCCGTCGTTCCATCGTGGCCCTGCGCCGTCACGATCACATCCGCGAACCCGTCGCCGTCGTCGTCCACCGCCGCAACACGCACCGGGGCATGGTAGCTGGAAGTCTCGGCGGCCGTATATGCCACGAAACTCAGCAGCGTTGTCTTCAGGCCGAGTGCCCCATTCAAGACCTCGACTTTCGATCCGCCCCCGGGACCGGTGCCGACGATAATATCGGGGATATCGTCCTCGCGGTTCACGCATGCCACGTCCAACGAGAGACCGCCTTGGAAGGTGGAAGTGAAAGGATAGAACGTACGGACAACCTGCAGGGAAGCGTAGTCGAAAACGTGAACCGTTGGACGGATACCCGCCGCGCTGCCCACGACAATCTCGGCCTTGCCGTCGAGGGATGCCAGGAAAATACTTCCCTCCCATTTGCCCATGTCGGCCGCCGCCACGACGGCGCCGCCTTTGAACCCGGATCCCAATGGGTAGAAACGGCTGGTTTCCAGAAACATCAAAGCAGAATCCGCGGTTTCGTTTTTGAAAACCACGACTTGGGAACCGCCGTAACCCATCGCCGCGATCAAATCATTCCTGCCGTCGCCGTCCACATCGCCCACCGCGACATGAACGCCACCGTCAAACGTTGCCGGAAAAACCGAAATCTCCTGCAACAAGCTTCCCTGCAAGTCAAAGATGCGGACGTCCGGCGTCGAATTCCGGCCGCGAACCGCCACGATTTCCGGCATGCCATCGCCCGTCAAATCCCCTGTGGTGATGCGGATGCCTCCTCGATAACTCTCGTCGAAAGCCAGAAACCGAGCGACCAACGCGCCCGTTTCCCGGCTCACGAGGTGGATCCAGGGCTGGCTGGCGTTTCCGCTGTCGGGGGCGATGACGATTAGCTTCTGGATCGAATCCGAGTCCTGAGCTTCGCCGTTCTCAGGATGGGAGATTTCGACTCCCGGCGGCGGGGTTACCGTCGCGATGTTGGTAAGCGATCCGTTCCCGTTCTGGAGGAACGTGGCGGACGCCGTGTACGTGATCGTGCTGCCTGCGGCCATGTTGACCGTATCGAGGATATTCCCCACCCCTGCGGCCGTATTGCCGGAAGCGAGGCCCGTCACCGTACTGGTGTACGTCACGTTCGTCAACCCTGTAGGGAAGACGTCGCTGACCGTCGCCCCAGTGACAGCGCTGGGGCCTGCGTTGCTGACGACGATCGTATACGTGACACGTGCTCCAAGAACCACGCTGCTGGTGTGATTGGTCTTGGTGATCCGCAAGTCAGCCGTTGGCCTCAACGGATCGCTGTCCGTCGCCGCGTTGTTGCCCGGCGCTGGATCGGTCACTCCAGCCGGCGACGCGACGGTGGCCACGTTCAGCAGCGTTCCCATGGCCGCCGGGGCGACCATGCCGGTCGCCGTGTAAGTGACCGTGCCGCCCACGGGCAGATTCACCGCCATGTCGTTGATGTTGCCACTGCCCCCGGCCGTAAAGCCGGTCGCCCCGCCCGTCTGCGTAGCGGTGTAAGTCACGCCGGTCAGAGCCGCCGGGAAGGGATCGCTGATCGACGCGCCGGTCACCGTGCTGGGGCCGGCGTTGGTGACGACGATCGTATAGGTCGTCGCGGTGCCTGGGATGACCGAGGAGGCATGGTTCGTCTTGGTGATCTGCAAATCAGCTGTCGGTACCAGCGGGTCCGCATCCGTCGCCAGGTTGTTGCCGGACATCGGATCGGTCACTGTGGGGGGGGGTATAACCCTGGCGGTGTTGACCAACGTCCCGGTGGCCGACGGACTGACCATGCCCGTAGCCACGTAGGTAACCGTGCTGCCCACCGGCAAATGCACCGTCTCGTCGCGGATGCTGCCGCTGCCGACAGCCGTGAATCCGGTCGCCCCGCCCGTCTGCGTGGCCGTGAAAGTCACATCGCTCAGCGCTGTCGGGAATGAATCGCTGACCGTCGCGCCACTCACGCTGCTGGGTCCGGCGTTGGTGACGACGATCGTGTAGGTCGTCGTGGTGCCTGGTACGACCGAGATGACGTGGTTGGTGTTGGTGATCCGCAAATCGGCGGTCGGTGTCAAGGCGACGATATTCGTCGCCGTATTGTTGCCAAACGCGGGGTCGATCAGTCCGGCGGGCGGCGTGACGGCGGCCGTATTGATCAGCGTCCCGGTCGCCGCTGGGCTGACCGTACCCGTTGCCACGTAAGTGATCGTACTGCCTGCTGGCAGATTTACCGCTGTGTCGTTGACGTTGCCGCTGCCGTTGGCGGTAAAGCCGGTCGCGCCCCCTGTCTGTGTCGCTGTATAACTCACGCCCGTCAGGGCCGTTGGGAACGGATCGCTGACCGCCGCGCCCGTCACGCCGCTGGGTCCGGCGTTGGTGACCACGATGGTATAGGTCATTGGTGTGCCCGGCACGACCGAAGTGACGTGACCGGTCTTGGTGATCCGCAGATCGGCGGTGGGAACCAGCCCGTCGCTGGCCGTCGCCGAATTGTTGCTCGGTGTGGGATCGACCACTCCGGCAGGCGGCGTAACGGTAGCCGTGTTGACCAGCGTCCCGGTGGCCCACGCGTTGATCGTGCCCGTCACGACGTAGGTCACTGTGCTTCCCACCGGCAGATTCACCGTTGCGTCGTTGATGTTGCCGCTGCCGTTGGCGGTAAAGCCCGACGCGCCGCCTGTCTGTGTCGCCGTGTACCTCCCGCCGGTCAGGGCGGCTGGAAGCGGATCGCTGACCGCCGCGCCGCTGACGGCGCTCGGTCCGGCATTGGTGACGACGATCGTATAGGTCATTGCAGTACCCGGTACGACCGAAGTGACGTGACCGGTCTTGGTGATCCGCAGATCGGCGGTGGGAATCAGCCCGTCGCTATCTGTCGCCGAATTGTTGCCCAGTGTGGGATCGACCATTCCGGCGGGCGGCGTAACGGTAGCCGTGTTGACCAGCGTCCCGGTGGCCCACGGGGTGATCGCGCCCATCACGACGTACGTCACCGTGCTTCCCACCGGCAGATTCACCGCTGCGTCGTTAATGTTGCCGCTGCCGTTGGCGGTAAAGCCCGACGCGCCGCCTGTCTGTGTCGCCGTATAGCTCACGCCGGTCAAGGCGGCCGGAAGCGGATCGCTGACCGCCGCGCCGCTGACGGCGCTCGGTCCGGCATTGGTGACGACGATCGTATAGGTGGTGGTCGTGCCCGGAACGACGGAGGCGACCAGATTCGTCTTGGTGATCTGCAAATCGGCAATCAGCGTTAATGCGTCGCTGTCCGTCGCGGCGTTATTGCCTGGCGTGGGGTCGGTCACTCCGGCGGGCGGTGTCACCGTAGCCGTGTTGACCAACGTCCCGGTGGCCCAGGGATTGACCGCGCCCGTCACGACGTACGTCACCGTGCTTCCCACCGGCAGATTCACCGCTGCATCGTTGACGTTGCCGCTGCCGTTGGCGGTAAAGCCCGACGCGCCGCCTGTCTGTGTCGCCGTGTAGCTCCCGCCGGTCAAGGCGGCCGGAAGCGGATCGCTGACCGCTGCGCCGCTGACGGCGCTCGGTCCGGCATTGGTGACGACGATCGTATAGGTGGTGGTCGCGCCCGGAACGACGGAGGCAACCAGATTCGTCTTGGTGATCTGCAAATCGGCGGTCGGCGTTAACGCGTCGCTGTCTGTCGCGGCGTTATTGCCTGGCGTGGGGTCGGTCACTCCGGCGGGCGGTGTCACCGTAGCCGTGTTGACCAGCGTCCCGGTGGCCCAGGGGTTGATCGCGCCCGTCACGACGTAGGTCACCGTGCTTCCCACCGGCAGATTCACCGCTGCATCGTTGACGTTGCCGCTGCCGTTGGCGGTAAAGCCCGACGCGCCGCCTGTCTGGGTCGCCGTATAGCTCACGCCGGTCAAGGCGGCCGGAAGCGGATCGCTGACCGCCGCGCCGCTCACGGCGCTCGGTCCGGCATTGGTGACGACGATCGTGTAAGTCGTGGTGGCCCCCGGGACGACCGAGGCAGCGTGGTTGGTCTTGGTGATCTGCAAATCGGCGGTCGGCGCGAGCGGAGCGGTATCCGTCGCCTGGTTGTTGTCGGGCGTGGGGTCGGTCATTTCGGCTGGCAGCGTCACCGTGGCGGTGTTGCTCAACGTTCCTGTGGCTGACGGATTGACCCTGCCGGTTGCCACGTAGGTAATCGAGCTGCCCACGGGCAGCTGCACCGCCGGATCGTCGATGTTGCCGCTGCCGTGGGCCGTAAAGCCCGAGGCACCGCCGGTCTGCGCGGCCGTATACGTCACGTCGCTCAGGATCGCCGGAAATGCATCGCGGATTGCCGCGCCGGTTACCGCAGCGGGCCCGGCGTTGGTGACGACGACCGTATAGGTGGTGGTCGCGCCGGGCACAACCGAGGTGGCGTGGTTGGTCTTGGTGATTTGCAGATCGGCCGTGGAATTCACCGGATCGCTGTCGGTGGCCGCGTTATTGCCTAGCATGGGGTCGATCGTTCCGGCCGGCGTCGTGACCGTGGCCGTAGTGCTCAACGTGCCGGTCGCCGACGGACTGACCACGCCGGTCACCACGTAGGTAATGGTGCTGCCAACCGGCAGATTCACGGCGGCATCGCCGATGTTGCCGCTGCCGTGGGCGGTGAAGCCCGTCGCGCCGCCCGTCTGCGTCGCGGTGTACGTCACGCCCGTCAGGGCTGCGGGGAACAGACTGTTGACCGTCGCACCGCTTGCCGCGCTGGGCCCGGCGTTGGTGACCACGATCGTATAGGTTGTGGTGGTTCCCGGTACGATCGAGGTGAGATGGTTGGTGTTGGTGATCCGCAGATCGGCGGTCGGGGTTAACGGGTCGTTATCCGTCGCCGAATTATTTCCGGGGATTGGGTCGGCCGTTCCAAGCGGCGGCGTGACCGTCACCGTGTTGCTCAACGTGCCCCGGGCCGCGGGATTCACCATGCCGGTCGTGACATAGGTCAGCGTGCTGCCGACGGGCAGGTTTACCGCCGTGTCGTTGATGTTTCCACTGCCGTTGGCCGTGAACCCCGTGGCTCCGCCCGTTTGTATGGCGGTATAACTCACACCGGTCAGGATGGCCGGCAACGGATCGTTGATCGTCGCCCCCGTCACGTCGCTCGGTCCGGCGTTGGTAACCACAATCGTGTACGTGGTCGCCGTGCCCGGCACGGCCGTGGAGGTGTTGTTGGTCTTGGCGATGCGAAGATCGGCCGTCGGGACCAGCGTATTGACATCCGTCGCGGTGTTGTTCCCGAGGTCCAGGTCCGCCACATTCGATGGCGGGAGGATCGTGGCCAGATTGGTCAACGCCCCCGAGGCGGCCGGAGCGATGTTGCCGGTGACGGTATACGTAATCGTGCTTCCGTTCGGCAGATTCACCAGGTGGTCGATGGGGCCTGTACCGCTGGTTGGGAATCCGGAAGCGCCGCCCGTCTGCGTGGCGGTCCAAGTCACTCCGGTCAGCGTGGCAGTCATCGGATCCTTCACCGCGGCTCCCGTGACGTCGACGGGGCCGGCGTTGGTCACCACGATGGTATACGTGATGGAGGTTCCTGGAATCGACGTGGTTTGGCCGTCGGTCTTGGTGATGCGAAGGTCGGCCATCGGCAAGGACGTCTCGGCGGAAACCGAGTAGTCATTGACACCGCCCTGGGCATTTCGCTCGCCGGTTTCGGACCCTCCCGCTCCCGGCGTCGCGGAAAGCGTCGGGTTGCTCGTGGTGCCGTTGGTTCCCGGCAGGCTGGTATGCGTCGCCCATGCCGTATCGGTGATCGCTTGGCCGAGAGACTCCGACGCGTTCAGGATCGCCGTGTACGCAACCGTGACGCTGCCACCGACCGGTACCGAGGCGACGGACACGTGGACGCCGTTCCCACTGCTGGCGTTGACGGCTCCCGCGGCGCCGCCGCGGAGAGACACGTGGATAGAATCCCGTTGGAGCGTCAAGCTCGCGGGCAAGTCATCCGTCAGCAGCGTGTCGAAAGCGACCGCATCGCCCGCGTTCGTGAACGTGGCTTCATAGCGGACTGTATCGCCCACTGCTTGCGGGATCGGCGGAAGGATCTGTTTTTCCAGCTCGAGGCGGGGTTCGCGAATCGTCACGGCGACGATATTCGAGCTCCCCACGGTCGTCCGACTGGGGTCGATTTGCACCAGGAATTGATTTGCCTTGACGTCGTCGCGATTGGTGAACGAGTTGTTGTTGACCAGGGCATTGAATTCAACAATCACGTATTCTTTGAACGCGTCGAAGTTCGCGTTGACCACCGTGCCCAGGGACAGGATCACGTCCGTCCCGCTGCCAAAGTTCTGGGTTCCGTCCGGGGCCGCGATCGTTTCGGGCGCCAGCAGGAACGTCGGCACAAGGGTGGAAACATTCGTCTCGTTCCCGGTTGTCAGCAAGCCAGGCCCAGACAGGGCCGGTGCGTCGGACGCGATGCCTGTTCCCGTGGTGGCGACGAAGGCCACCGTAGCAGTCTGGTCGTTCAGGAGCTGCAAACCGGCGGGCAGATTGTCGCGGAACTGCAGGAAGGGATGGGTGCCTTGCGGCAACTCGGCTTGCAAGCGATAGCGAACAATCTCGCCAATGGCCACGTCGGAACCGTTCGTGGACGGCTCGGAAGTGGCGGCGATCGACTTGACGGCATTCACCAGCGGGGTGATGAAGTTGACGCTGCTCGCGGAAAAAAAACGGTTTCGGTCCACGCGGGAACCCGTGCGTTCGCCATCCGGATCGCCTGGATTGCCGGGTGTCGAGGATCCCGTGGCGTTGATCGTCGTGCCGCGATCCCCCGGCAGGCTCGTATAGGTCAGACTCGCCGTGTTGCCGATCGTCTCAGCGGGGGTAACCGCGACCTGGACCTGGCCCGTAAAGGCGATCGTCACGCTGCCACCCACAGGAACCGTGGCCACGGTCAGGTCCAGCGTGTTTCCCGCACTGGCGTTGGTGATCCCGGCGGCGCCGTCGCTCAAGGTGATTTGGATCGACGCTTGTTCGACGGCGACTTTGGGCGGCAGCGTATCGAGCAACCGCACGTCGAAGCCCGTGGCGCCACCGTGATTGGTATAGCTAATGCGATAATTGACCAGATCGCCAGCTTGGCGAGGGGAGCTTCCGTCGAGCGTCTTCGTGACGACCAGGACGGGTTCCCGGACCGTCACGGAGCTGGGGTTCGAGGTGGCCAGCGTCGTTGTGCCCGACTGAACCAGGGCTCTGTTCAACAGGCTGTTTTGGTTGAAGGCAAACGCGTCGTTGCAAACCAGGGCGTTGAATTCGAGCACGATGAACTCCGTGCTCAAGTCGTTATCCCAGTTGGTGATGGTTCCCAGGGCAAAAATCGGGTCGGTACCGCTGACAAACGGACCGCCCTGAATGGCCGACTCCGGCAGCACAAAGGTCGGCGTGATACTTCCGATCGTGGTGTCGTTGCCCGCAGCCACCAGTCCCGGCCCGGCAAGAGTGCTGGAGGCGATTCTCGTCACGTGGTCAGCGACCAGGGCGACCTTGGCCGTTGCGTCATTCAGGAACCGCAACCCATTGGGCAACTGCTCGGTCAGCCGCAGGTCCGCGGTGGTGCCCTCCGGCAGGCGGACGAGGAGCCGATAACGGATAATCTCGCCGATCGCGACGTTGGCGTCGCTGGTCGAAGGTTCCGAGGTGGCCACAATCGACTTGACCGCCGTCGGCAAGGCGGCGGTGAAGCTGGCACTCTGCCAGACGCGGTAGTCGTTGGAAGCGGTCCCCGAGCCGGTGCGCTCGCCCGTGGACTGGCCGGGGCTGCCTGGCGTCGCGGAGCCCGTGGGGTTGCTTGTCGTGCCGTTGGTGCCGGGCAAACTGGTGTACGTCACCAGCGAGGCGTTCTGGACGATCTGTCCGGGGGCGATCGAGTTGTTGACCGTTGCGGCGTAGGTCACGGTCACGCTGCCGCCGGGCGGGATGGCTTCCACCGTCACCTGGACGCTGTTCCCGCTGCTGGCGTTGGCCACGCCCGTGGCGCCATTGCTGGGCGTAATCGTGACGTTGGCCACGTTCAGCGTGAGGTCGCCTGGCAGGTTGTCGACCAGCGAGGTTTCAAAAGCGGTCGCGCCGCCGGTGTTGGTAAACGTTACTCGATAGGTGGCCAAATCGCCTGCATCCCGAGGCGTGGGGGACAGCAGTTGCTTGGTCTGCGTGATCACCGGCTCGCGGATCGTTACCTCGACGCTGTTGGAGGTCACCAGCGTGGTGGGCGTCGCGCCGGTCTGCACTTGAAACTGGTTCGATTTGACGTCGCCATGGTTCGTGTTCGCGTCGTTGTTGACCACCGCGTTGAACTCGATGACTACGTACTCGACATTCCCATCGCTTTCCGCATTAACGATCGTTCCCAGCGAAAAGATGGGGTCCGTACCACTGCTAAACGTTGCCGGACTGATGGCCGTGACAGGCAGCGTAAAGGTAGGCGTGATGTCGGCGATGTTCAGTTCATTTCCCGCCATCGCCAGCCCGTCGCCGGATAGCGTCGAGGACGAGATGTTCGTGGGAGTGTCGGCGACCAAGGCCACCTTGGCCGTGCTGTCATTCAAAAACTGCAGGCCGGAAGGCAGTAGATCCACTAGCTGCAAATTGACGGACGTGCCTTCCGGAATACCGACTTGCAGCCGATAGCGGAGTACTTCGCCGATGGCGACATTCGCGTCCGTCGTGAACGGTTCCGAGGTCGCCAGCAGCGTCGCAGACGGAACTGCCGCCAACAAGTACCGCTGCTCGAGCGGCTCAAACAACAGCCTCCGCCAACGCTCGCGCCGCGCAGCCAGGCGCCGAGCGCGTCTCGGAGGATTCAGGGCGGACTGCAGCACGTTCATGATTCAACTCCAGAAAAAAACAGCGCGTGCCAATGGTGTGGCCGTGTTTCGGTGACAAATTCCCCTGATCGTATGGGGCACTGTCGTTGCTCGTAAAAACGGACGAACGCGAACCGTAGCCTCCCGTTCGTCGGTCTTCGTGGGAACCAAGGGAATCCCTCGCGACCAACCTTCGCAAGCTCGATTCGTTTCTCACACTTCGGCGGCTTTCCCCGTTCCTGTGGCGGTCGCCTCGAACCATAAACATTAGTAGTCTACCGCGCACTGACCAAACTTGCAATAAGGGGGGGGTATTGAATCGTTCTGACTTGTATATCTTCAACGCCAGGTGTTGTTCGAATGCGATGCCTAACCCTAACCCGCTTTTTCGTTAAATGATCCCCTGTAGTGCTTGTCGCGATCGAATCCGGTATATTCCAATCAGCAGTCCGGAACGTTCCATCTTCCTTCCCGGAGACCGCGTCATGTTTGCCGTATTCGCTTGTCGATCGCAACGCATGGGATTTCTTCTGTTGCTCCTGGCCGGTTGGTGTTGGGGAAATGGAGGCTCGTCTGCTGGACACGCCGACGACTCCATCCTGTCTCGGCTGGGTGTCACCCGCGGCCTGTGTGTGGTGCTGGGGGATGTCCAGGGGACATTAACGTTGCAACTGGCGCGGGACAGCGAACTGGTGGTCTACGCTCAACTGGCTCGCGGCGAAGACGTCGCCGCCGTGCGGCAAGCGGCTGCGGACGCGGGGTTGTACGGCACGCGGATCTTTGTGGAACAGGGCGACGTGACGCAGCTGTACTTGGCCGACAATCTGGCTGACGCGGGCGCTGCCATCGGCCCGGCGGCCGGCATGCCGGAGGCAGAGCTGCTCCGCGTGTTGCGCCCGCGGGGCAAGGCGATCCGCGGCGCGCAGGAATTGATCAAACCGGTCCCCGACGGCGTCGATGACTGGAGCCATCCATATCGAGGCCCGGATAACAACCCGCAATCCCAAGATCGCCTGGCGCGGGGTCCGTACCTGACGCAATTCCTGGCGGATCCGCGGTACGCTCCGCTGCCGCAAGTCGCCGTGGCCGCGGGCGGGCGGGTGTTCAAAGCGTTCGGGCATATCGCGTTCAAGGTTCGCGAAGAGTCGTGGCTGGACACGCTGGCGGCGTTCGACGGCTACAACGGGACGCTACTGTGGCGGCGGGAGATTCCGGCGGCCTTGATGGTGCATCGCAACTCGCTGATCGCCACGCCGACGACGCTGTACTTCGGCGACGACAAGTCCTGCAAAGTGATCGATGCGGCCACCGGCGAGACGCGGGACGAAATCGCCCCGCCCGCGGAACTGACCGGCGGCACGTTCTGGAAATGGATGGCCTTGGAGGACGGCGTGCTGTACGCCCTGATCGGCGAGCAAGAACAGCGCGATCCGGTCGTCCGTCTGCGATCGACGAACCACGGCTGGCCTTGGAATCCGCTGTCGCCCGGCTACAACCAACCCGAGCACACCTGGGGCTTCGGGCGGACTCTGCTGGCCATCGATCCGCACACGAAAAAGATCCTCTGGCGGCATCAGGAGCCCGAGCCGATCGACAGCCGAGCGCTATGCATGAGCCACGGGCGGATTTTCGCGTTTCGCATGAACGATTTTCTGACCTGCCTGGATGCGCAGACGGGCCAGCCGGTCTGGCGCAAGACGCCGCAGAACGACGAGCCGCTGTTCGAGGCCCTGGGCGGTTACTTGAATCGCCAGGACTGGCGCACCAACTGGCGGACCACGGCCTATCTGAAGTGCAGCGGCCAAGCCCTGTACTTTGCCGGACCCCAGGTCGGCAAACTGGTCGCGGTCTCGGCCGCCGACGGTCGTCTGCTGTGGCAGCATCCGTACAGCAACTATCAGCTGGTGTTGCGCGACGACGGGCTGTACGCGATCAGTGGCCAAGTGGGCGCCGAAGTCGGGATGGACAATCAATTCCGGCAAGAACGGGCTCGCATCCCGGAACCCAGCCGCAAGTTCGATCCGCTGACGGGCGAGATCCTGGCCGAGTTCGATCTGGGGCGGCGAGCCTGTACGCGACCGACCGGATCGATGGACGCCGTGTTCTGCCGAGCCAGTGGCGGCTCGACACGATTGGATGTGGCCTCGAACCAGTGGGGACTGATTTCGCCGATGCGGGCCCAGTGCCACGACGGGGTAACGATCGCCAACGGCCTGCTGTACTGGTGGCCGTCGACGTGCGACTGCAACTTGACGCTGTACGGCATTACCTGCCTGGGCCCCGCGGGCGACTATGCGTTCAATCAAGCGGCCACGGATGCAGACAGGTTGGAAAGTTCGGCGGCTTCCGCCCCCGTCGCCGCCTGGCCGCAGACCGTCGCCGATTGGCCCACGTTTCGCGCGGACAACAGCAGTTCGGGGACGACGTCGGCCAAGGTGCCGGCCACGGTATCGCAGGCGTGGCGAGCCGCGTTGCCGCCGGGCGTCACGCCGACGGCGCCGACCGCCGTCGGCGAGTTGGTGTTTGTCGCCGCTTCGGACGGTGTCGTTCGCGCTTTGGACGCAGTCTCTGGGCAGCCGAAGTGGACAGCGTTCACCGGCGGCGCGATCCGGATGCCGCCGACGATCGCCGACGGTCGCGCGCTGGCCGGATCGGGCGACGGCTGGGTCTATGCTTGGGAAGCTGCCACGGGGCGGCTGCTGTGGCGGTTCCGCGCCGCACCGGTGGAACGGCGGATTCCCGTGTATGGCCAGTTGTCCTCGAATTGGCCCGCCGCCAGCGGTGTGCTGGTTGACGACGGCGTGGCGTATGTGGCGGCTGGCATCGTGAACTACGACGGCACGCATGTCTATGCGTTGGACGCTGCTACGGGCAGCATCAAGTGGCAGAACAACGAGACGGGGCACATGGACCCCATGGGTCGCACGGGCGTCAGCGTGCAGGGCCAAATGCTGGCCTTCGACGGCCGACTGTGGCTGGCCGGCGGCAATGTGGTGTCGCCCGCCGCTTTCGATCTCCAGAACGGCCGCTGTCTCAACGATCCCGCGCAACACATCGGACGCAAGCAGAACAACAATGTTCCAGCGTCGGAAAGTCCCCGCGGCTGTGAGCTGCACCGGATCGGCAGCCAGGTGTTTGTCAGCGGCAAGCCGTACTATGCGCATCCGCAGTACCCCGTGTACGACTGGTCGGTGACGAACAAGACCGTCTACAGCTGCGTCGGCGAGTTGGAACTGGCTTGGTTCAACAGCACCAAGCTGGCGTGTTACGACAGAGGCCAGTCCGCTGCGCCCGAAGCCTTTGCACGAGCTTGGGGCAAGCCCGATGTCCCCGACCGGACGCCACGGTGGACGCTCGCAACGCGTGGCGGCCGGGCGCTGGCTGTGGGCGAGAATGCCGCCGTTGTGGCCACGGAAACCGAGGTGCAGGCGATCGGTTTGAGCGATGGGCAACTGCTGTGGACCCATCCGCTGGCGGCCCCGCCGGTGCCTTGGGGCTTGGCGCTGACCCGCGACGGCCGCGTGCTGGTTGCGTTGGAAAACGGCGAGGTGATCTGCTTGGAACCTGCGTTGGATTCCCGATTGTAGCGCCAGGCAGCTTGCCTGTCGTTGGAAGCGAAAATCAATGACTTACGTCATGGAGAACAAGGCTGGCAGCCCGTTGCTACGACGCAATCAACAGCCCTCAAGCCGATGGTATTCGGCAAGCCGGCGACTCGTTGCAACAGGCTCACCGCCTCACGGGCCGACCAAGCGGATCTCGAACAGCTGCGGCCAGTTCTTGCCGGTGACGAACAGCCGGTCGTGTTTGGCGTCGTAGGCAATGCCGTTGGCACACTCCTCGCGGTCCATTCCCGGGGGAACCAGCGTCTGCAAATCGATCCAACCCAGCACCTCGCCATTAGCGGGGGAAATTCGGGCAATGTAGTCCTTGTACCAGATATTGGCCAGGATCTCGCCGCGGACGTATTCCAGTTCGTTCAGGTTCGCCACGCGGCGACCGCCGCTACGAACCATCAACTGGCGAACGACGCGAAAAGTCTTCGGATCCAGGAACCGCAAGGTCGACGAACCGTCGCTCAGGATCAGGTGCGTGCCGTCGTGCGTCAGGCCCCAACCTTCGCCGGAATAACGGAACCGCCGCAGTTCGCGAAAGGTCGCCTTGTCATAGACGATGCCGACCTGGTTGCGCCACGTCAACTGGATCACTTCGCCGCCCCGCACCGTGATGCCTTCGCCGAACATGTTGTTCGGCAGACTCACGGACTGCAATACGCGGCCGGACTCCAGTTCCACGCGCCGCAACGTCGATTGGCCGTACTGGCCGGTCCCCTCGAACAGCACACCCTCCTCAAACGCCAAGCCTTGCGTGTACGCTCGCACATCGTGCGGATAGCTGCGGACGATCTCGACGCCCCAACGGACCGCAGCCGGCTGGCGGACCAGCGCCCAGACAGACCCCAGAACGATGCACAGCAGCAAGGCGAGGACGGCCGCCCAGACTCGCCGGCGTCGACCAGATCGGGGAGTGGATGGTGACAACGGCGCCGGTGCGACGGCTTCTTGCAACGGTCTTCGAGATCGCCGTTTGGTCATCAGAGGCACGAGATTGGGTCCCAAGGTTTGAGGTCGATCAACTCGACGCTGGCCCCGCATGCTGCTCCGCCATGCGGCGAAGCCGTTTGATCATCGAGTGCAAGCCGTTGCTCCGCGAGCGGCTCAAGTGCTTGCCCAACTCCAGTCGATCGAAGATGCTCTCGATGTCTAACGCTTGGATTTCCCGAGCCGTGCGGCCGGAACAGAGCACCAGCAGGATGGCCACCAAGCCACGGACGATCTGCGAATCGCTGTCGGCGACGAAACGAATCAAGGGCGGATCGCCCGGCTCGATCCGCGGGACCAGCCATACGTTGCTGACACACCCCTGGACTCGATTCTCTTCCGTCTTCAGACAGTCTGGCATCTCCTCCAAATCGTCGCCCAGCTCAATGATGTAGCGATAGCGATCCTCCCAAGCATCCAAGAATTCAAAGTCCTCGACGATTTCGTCCAGAGTTGCCGTCTTCAATGGCCGTGTCCTTTACTGCCGGTCCCCTACTGCCGGTGCTTTCCTGCCGTGTCCTTCACTCGATGCCCTGTTGCTACGCGTCCCGCCCTTTTCGCAACTTGCGGGAAGTGCTTGTCCTAGCTTATTATAGGGCATTTTCCGGGCTTGCCAACGCCATGACCTACCAGCTGGGATATTGCACGAACGTCCATGCAGGCGCCGATTTGGATCGCACCTGCGATAATCTCCGACAGCACGCTTTAGCCGTCAAGCAGATCGTATACCCGGACACGCCGCTGGGAATCGGGCTGTGGCTGAGCGCAGCGGCGGCCGCCGACTTGCGGCAAGGCAGTCGCGTGAACGATTTGCGGGCTTGGCTGGAAGCGGCTGGCTTGCTGCCATTCACCTTCAACGGGTTTCCCTACGGCGATTTTCATCAGCGCGTGGTCAAGCATCGCGTGTACCAGCCAGCGTGGTTCGAGCCGGCGCGGCGCGACTATACGCTCGACTTGATCGCCATCCAAGATCAGCTCTTGCCGTCGGGCATGGAGGGCAGTATTTCCACCCTGCCCCTGCAGTGGGGAAATCCGAGCCCGACGCCGGAGCAACTGGCCGCTAGCGCTCGAAACCTGGCTGCGGTCGCCGAGGCGCTGAGGCGTCTGCGGGATCGGACGGGGCGGCAGATCTCGGTATGCCTCGAGCCGGAGCCGGGATGTGCGCTGCAGCGCAGCGCCGACGTCGTGCGATTCTTCGAACAATACCTGCTGGCGGGCCGCGACGAGCGTGCCATTCGGGAACATCTGCGAGTCTGTCACGATATCTGCCACGCCGCCGTGATGTTCGAGGACCAAGCCGAAGCCATCGCCCGCTATCGGGCCGCCGGGATCGGGATCGGCAAGGTTCAAGTGTCATCGGCCGTCGTTGTCGAGCTGGACGCGTTGGCCGACGAGGATCGCCCCCGAGCCCTCGACCAGCTGCGCGAATTCGACGAACAGCGGTACTTGCATCAGACCTGTGTGCGGCTCACGGAAGATGCCGTTCCGGTGTTCTTCGAAGACTTGCCGCCGGCGCTGCAATCGTTCGGCGGGCCGCCCCAGCGCGGCCAATGGCGAGTGCATTTCCACGTGCCCATCTACGTCGAGCGATTCGGGTTCCTGGCGACTTCGCGATCCGATATCCAGGCCTGCTTGCGGGCGTTGCGAGGATGTGCGGAGTTGCACCACCTGGAGATCGAAACCTACGCTTGGACGGTCCTGCCCGAAACGTTACGGCAAGCCACGCTGGCCGAGGGCATCGCCGCCGAACTGCGTTGGTTTCAATCGCTTGTGACCGAGAGCGAAGGCGAACTGTCGCGAAGCAGTTCACAGACCGCGCGGCGGGAATGGTCGAGCAACTCGACATAATCCGGATTCTCGAGGTCCTCGCCCATCAATTCGATATCCAGGTCGCCGGCATACCCGCAGCGCACCAGCGCGGATACGATGGCCTGCAAGGGCAAGGCACCGGAGCCCAGACGGCAACGATTCTGTTCGCCGCAGGGCGGTTGCTTGGCGTCACCCAATTGGACCAGCGCGATCCACGGCGTCAACTTCGGCAAACGATCCACGATCCCCGGCACGTGGCCCAGATGGTAGGCATCGAACACCAATTTGAGATGCGGGCTCTCGTAGGAACGAATCAGATCCAGCGTTTCGTCCAAGTCGGTCAGAAAGGTCCAACTCGAAGCACAGCCCACATGCATCGGCTCGACGGCCAGCGTTACGCCACGCTCTCGGGCACATGGCAGCAAGTCCTGCAACGCGTTGCGAAACAACCGCCGGGCATGATTGTGCGTATGACCCGATCTCGCACCACTGTACACCACCAGCGAGCCGGCCTTCATGTCGGCGGTCAGCTGTACCGCTTCCAGGGCGTCTTCGACACTGTCCTTGTAAGACCGCCCGTCGCTGCCCGTGAATCCGCCCGCCCAGAGGATGGCGGATACGTTCAATCCATGGTCCTCGATCAACTCAATCGCCTTCGCTTCGCCAAAGTCCGACACCTTCTGCCGCCAGACAGCAATCGAATCAAACCCTGCTGCGGCATAATGCCGTACATCTTCGTCGAACGACCAGCGGAGAGTCGTCAGCTCGTTCATCGATAACCGAACCATCCTTGTGCCCCTTCGCTTTCACAGTTTCCGCTCAAGAAATGTACCACGCCTCCGTCAACGTGGTACGCCGAGCCCTCGCGGTTTGACAACCAAAAACTCGAAATGATATTTTTTCTGGACGTATACAATCTCGAGTTGAAGGGTAGACCGGTAGCAAGACTAGCCGAAGTTACGCTAGTATGTCGTATGGCTCGGAGCGTGTAAAGCGCCGAGCTGCGAGGATTGGCCACTGCTGTTACTGCAGGCACTTTCGCCCAAGAAGTCAGCAGGCGCCCGATTGCTGTCCAAGATCGGCGAGCAGGGATCGCCAACGTTTCGCGTGGTTTTCCCAGAAATTGTCGTCCGCCAGCGATCCGGCAGCCAGCATGGCGGCTGTTGGCACAAAGCTTGCATAACGGTTCGCCACGGTTCAACGCGCCGAGAAGAGTTCGACTGTACGTGCATCAGACAGGATGGGAGACGATGAAAAAAATTGAGGCGATCGTCCGGCATCACAAGCTGGACGAAATCAAAGCGGCCCTCGTCGAGCAGGGCTTTCATGGGATGACCGTCACGGAAGTGCGGGGATTCGGCAGACAGAAGGGACAGCGCGAGACGTATCGCGGAGCCGAATACACCGTGGATTTCATTCCGAAATTGAAAATTGAAGTGGCGGTCAGTTCCGAGGACGCCGACAAGGTAATTGAGACCATTGTCAAGGCGGGCAAAACAGGCAGTATCGGAGACGGGAAGATTTTCGTCTACAATTTGGATAATGCCGTCCGGATTCGGACCGGGGAATCGGGTGGGTCGGCGTTGTGATCTGACTCGAGCGTCAGCGAGGTACGGTATCACGCCCTCGCTGACGTTTCGGGTTTCGGCCCGGCTTAACGGCGCGCCAACGGGCACGAAAGGTCGACCTGATGGAATACCGGATCTTGGGAAAGACGCAAACTCGCGTTTCCGTCTTGGGATTCGGCGCCATGCGTCTGCCGCTTCGAGGCCGAGAGAACGAGGTCGATGAACCGGCGGCGATCGAGATGATGCGTTGGGCCATCGACCATGGCGTAAACTATGTCGATACCGCTCACGTCTACCACGGCGGGAATGGCGAGGTGGTCGTGGGCCGCGCCCTGGCGGGCGGCTATCGCGACCGAGTTCATGTGGCGACCAAGCTGCCGATCTGGAGCGTCAAAACGCCGGAAGATTGCGATCGGATTCTGGACCAACAACTGGTTCGGCTGCAAACCGACCGTATCGACTTCTATCTGTTGCATTGCCTGCAAAAGTCCTCCTGGCTGACGATGCGCGAGCTGGGCGTCTTGGACTGGGCTCAGCGGCAGCAAGCGTCCGGCCGCATTCAGCATTTCGGCTTTTCATTCCACGACAGCTATGAAGCGCTGGTCGAGATCGTGGACGCCTACGACTGGTCGTTTTGCCAGATCCAATACAACTTTGTGAACGAGGACGTCCAGGCCGGGACAAAGGGCCTGCGGTACGCGGCCGCCAAGGGGCTGGGCGTGATCGTCATGGAACCGCTGTTCGGCGGTACGCTGGCCAATCCCCCGCCGTCGGTCCGACAGATTTGGGAGCTCGCCGGGCCGCAGATCCAGCCCGTCGATCTGACGCTGCGCTGGGTATGGAACCATCCCGAGGTAGCGATGGCGCTCAGCGGTATGAATACGCTCGATCAAGTCCAGCAGAACATCGCCAGCGCCTCGCGAGCGGGTGTGGACACGCTCACGCCCGCCGAACACCGCTTGTTGGCTCGCGTCCGAGACGAGTACCAGCGACTGGCCCCCATCCCCTGTACCAAGTGCGGCTATTGCTTGCCCTGTCCCAGCGGCGTCCATATTCCGCTGAACTTTGACCTGTACAACCAGGCTGCGGTCTACCAAGGTAGCAGCCGCCTGTTGTGCAGGAACCTGTACCTGGGACTGCCCGAGTCGGAACGGGCCGCCGCCTGTGACCAATGTGGAACCTGTGAAGACCGCTGCCCGCAAGATCTGGCCGTCCGCGACTTGTTGAGACAGGTCAACGATCACTTCGCGGGGACGACCGCGCCGTAGCCCAGGCTGCCAGCCTGGGAGAATATGACGCATTGGCAGGGGTTGCATTCCCCTGCTCAGCCGCTGAATCCCAATCCGCGTCAGTCGACACTTGGCGCCGTTGGCGGTGGTGCAGCCACTCCTTGGGGAGGAGCCGCCGGAGGCGGAACGGGCTCAGTCGGCATTTCGACGCCAGTTCCCGAACCGCCGCAGCCATTGAGCCAAAGCACGCCACAGACAACCAGCAAGCCTATCGTTTTGTTCATGTCGTTTCCCTCTCGTCGATTACTTTCCCACGTCGGAAGGAACCGGCTCGCCATCCCGCATGGCACTGATCATGCGGAAGTACCGCTGACCAGGTGCGTCGATAACATCCCGCGAAATCGGCCTGATTGAACCGTCCGCCAAGGCAAACTGGACGGTCCCCGGGTGGTACGAGCCGAATTGATACCAAGCCGGCCTGGTTTGCGTACCTGGCGGCGCCAGTCCCCATGCGGTTGGCATCGGCCCCGCACCAATCCACGCGGCGGTGAACGCGAGCCCATTGCTGCCATCATGACCGCCCGCAAACTCGCCAAACATCAAAACGTTGCTCGTGCCATCCGTCACGGAACTCATGCTGGTCTTCGAACGGTTATGAAAGATGCCTTCCCAGTAGTCCCAGCCCGAATCGTTGACACGTCCCATGCCTCCGGCACACGCCAAGTAGTTTGTCGTGCCGAGGCCGGGCACAGGGGTTCCGTAATGCCACCCGGTGATCGTCCCGCAACCCGCCCCGCAACCGTAGGTGAGGTGAGAGACCATGATCCCGACACTGGGTGAGACCTCCGGCGCCGAGGGGCAGAGGAACGTGCCGATTTTCGCGTGGGCAATCGTCCACGTCTGGTAGGCGGGATTCTCGCCCGCGAACGTGCTGCCGAAGAACACGGTGTTGGCCGGCTTCACCGCATCGGTCGTCGCATAGTTGACATCCATCCCCACCGTGATCTGGTCCCTCACCGCATTCAGCTCCATGAACGGCAGCAGAAACGGTAGAATGCCGACGCCCTGGTCGAGGGAAGGACCCGCGGCGGGTGGGTTCGCCCCGACGCGCATGGCCAGTGACCCAGGAGGAAACACCCGGTAGGTGTCGTGGAAATTGTGCGCGGCCAACGCGATCTGTTTCAGATTGTTCGAGCACTGCGAGCGTCTTGCCGCCTCGCGGGCCGCCTGAATGGCGGGCAGAAGCAAGGCCACTAAGATTCCGATGATCGCAATCACCACCAATAACTCGACGAGCGTAAAGCCGCTTCGGGTCCGGGCAAGCATAGTCGCATCCTTTTGCACCAAAAAAGGAGGGGGGCACACCAACTGAATCAAGGAAAAACCGAGGGATAATTTGGAGGGAGAAGGCGACGATCATCCCAAAAAACCAAAGTTTTCTCTACCATAGATGACCGTCAGGCGAATGTCAATGAACTGCCAATGCCCTGATTGGAGAACCGTGCTTCCGGTTTTCACATCCCGTGAGTACCCGCTCCCGACCCGGCTCTTCGCTCTTCCCTTACGCATTCCACCGCCGTGCCACCTCGACCAGCGTCCGCACGAAGACACCGGTTCCGCCAGCATCCAGCCAGGGTTTCGGATTCTCCAAAAAGGCCGGTCCGGCGATGTCGATATGCGTCCACGGGGTCTTGCCCACAAATTGTTCCAAGAACTTGGCGGCCGTAATCGCTCCCCCCCAACGGCCTTCGCCGACGTTCTTGATGTCGGCCACTTTGCTTTGAATCTGCTCGTCGTAGTCGGCGAACATGGGCAACTGCCAGATCGATTCACCACAGTCATCGGCCGCCGCGCGGACCGCGTCGCACCACGGCTGGTCATTGGTCATCAGCCCCGCCACATCGGTACCCAAGGCGACCATGCAAGCGCCGGTGAGCGTCGCCAGGTCGATGATGTGGTCCGCGCGGCGCTCGATCGCCACGTCCAACACATCGGCCAGAACCAAGCGGCCTTCGGCGTCGGTGTTCAACACCTCGATCGTCTTGCCGTTGCGGGCGATCAGCACGTCGCCCAGCTTGTAGGCATCGCCGCCGGACATATTTTCCACCAGGCCGGCCAAGCCGATCACGTTGATGGGCAGTTCCAGCCGCGCGATGGCTTGCATCGCCCCGAACACGGTGGCCGCGCCGGCCATGTCGCATTTCATGGTCTTCATGCTGTCCGTCGGCTTGATCGACAAGCCGCCCGAGTCGAACGTCACGCCCTTGCCTACCAGCGCCAGCAGCGGATCGCGGGCATCGCCGCCCATGTGCGACAGGATCACCAGGCGCGGCGGACGCATCGAGCCGCGCGCCACGGCCAGCAGCGCACCGCAGCGCTCGTCTTCCAGACGCTGCTCGTCCCAGACCTCGATCTCCAAACCAAACTCCTCGGCAAATTTCTCGGCCTCTGCGGCGAACGATTCGGGGTAGATGCGGCTGGGCGGTTCGTTGACCAGTTGCCGCGTCAGATTGATCGACTCGCCGAGAATCTGGCCCGACGCAAGTACCGATTCGTAGGCGTCGTCCCAGAGGATCTCTTCGAAGGGATGTAGATTCTTCTCGGCACGATACAAGTCCTGGCCGCGGCATCCGGCCATCGCTCCGCTCACGCCGCTTTCCACCTGCTGCTCGGTCCAGCCGGCGCCGAGCAAAAACGCCACGCGGCGGCGCGGCCGCTCGGCCAGGCGTTTTGCCGCGGCGGCAGCCGCCCGAAAGGCTTGCCCTCGCCCGAACTGCTGCTTCTCGCCCAAGCCCACGACCGCCACCTGGGCGGCTCGGATCCCCGCCGGCCCCAGCAACACCGCGACCTTTCCGAGCTTGCCTGAGATTTCCCCTTCGGCGACCAAACGGGCAAGCAACCCGCCCGTCGCCGCATCCACCTTTTGGGCTTCCTCGGTCAGCACCCCTTGCGCATCAACGCCGACGACAATCGCGTCCGCTTCCAGGTCTGCCGCTTCGAAGTCCGTGGGAGAGATGATCATGCCGCTTGCTCCTTGTTGGTTCGTGCCGCTTGCCAAAAGGCGATAGCCTGTTCCCGAAAGCCTCCTTGTGCCCTATTGTAAAGGATAGAGAGAGCTTGCGACAGCTACCTGGATTTCCTTGGGGGAGCATCATTGTGGGATATCGTGATTTACGTACCTGTGTCCAGGACTTGGAGCGTCATGGGCGTCTGATCCGCGTCGCCGACGAGATCGACGCGAATCTGCAAGCGGCAGAAATCCAGCGCCGCGTGTATGCCTCCGGCGGTCCGGCCGTGTTCTTCGAGCGGGTGCGAAACTGCCGGTTTCCGATGGTGTCGAACCTGTTCGGAACGCTCGACCAGGCGAGGTTTCTATTCCGCGACACGTGGGACGGTGTGCGGCGGATGATCGAATTGAAGATCGACCCGCAACAGTTGCTCCGCCGCCCGATGCGGTATCTGGCGACGCCGTGGACTGCGCTTCGCATGTTGCCGCGGCGATGCTCGCGGGGACCGGTGCTCGATCACCAGGCGACGATCCGCCAGTTGCCACAATTGAAATCGTGGCCTGACGACGGAGGGGCGTTCATCACCTTGCCGCAAGTCTATACGGAACACGTCGAGCAGCCGGGATTGATGAAGTCGAACCTGGGAATGTACCGGATCCAGCTGTCCGGCGGCCGCTATGAACCGGACCGCGAAATCGGCTTGCATTACCAGTTGCACCGCACGATCGGCGTCCATCATGCGGCGGCCATCCGCCAAGGCAACAACAAACCGTTCCGAGTCAACGTGTTCGTCGGCGGCGCCCCCGCCATGACGCTGGCCGCCGTCATGCCGCTGCCCGAAGACATGTCCGAACTGACGTTTGCCGGGGCTCTGGCCGGGCACCGGATTCCCATGATCTGCCCGCGAAACACGTCCCCCGCCGCTTCGCTGCCGATCTATGCCGAGGCCGATTTCTGTATTACCGGGACCATCGCTGCGGACAAGAAGCTGCCGGAGGGACCGTTCGGCGATCATTTGGGCTACTATAGCCTGGAGCATGATTTTCCGGTTTTCCGCGTCGAGCAGGTCACCCATCGCGAGGGCGCGATCTGGCCGTTCACCGTCGTCGGCCGCCCGCCGCAGGAGGACACCGTGTTCGGCGAGTTGATCCACGAGCTGACGGGCCCCGTGATCCCGCAGGTGATTCCCGGCGTACATGCCGTTCACGCCGTCGATGCCGCGGGCGTGCATCCGCTGTTGCTGGCGATCGGCAGCGAACGATACACGCCTTATGAAACGCTGCATCAGCCGCAGGAGATCCTGACCCAAGCCAACGCGATTCTGGGACAAGGGCAACTGTCGTTGACCAAGTACCTGTGGATCGCCGACCGCGGCGATGATCCACAATTGAACGTCCACGACATCCCGAGTTTTCTGCGGCACGTTCTCCAACGTGTGAATTGGGAACGCGACCTGCACTTTCAGACGCGGACCACGATCGACACCCTGGATTACACCGGCAGCGGGTTGAACGAAGGTTCCAAGCTCGTGATCGCGGCCGCGGGGCCGGCACGCCGGACGCTGCCCGCCGAAGTTCCCGCCGATTTGCGGCTGCCGGTCGGTTTTTCCGAGCCCCGCGTCTGCCTGCCCGGAATCCTGGCCGTCTCCGGGCCGCGGGCCCTGGCGGGACGCGATGCGTCGGACCCGGCGATCGAACGATTCTGCCGTCCGGGCGGCATTTCCGACTCCGTGCATGCCTTTCCGCTGATCGTGGTCGTGGATGACAGCCAGTTCACCGCCCGCACCCTGAACAACTTTCTGTGGGTCGTCTTTACCCGCAGCAATCCCGCCGCCGATGTTCACGGGGTGGACGCGCTGACACACCACAAGCACTGGGGCTGCCGCGGGCCGCTGGTAATCGACGCCCGCATCAAGCCGCATCATGCCCCGCCACTGGTCGAAGATCCAGAGGTCACCCGGCAAGTCGACGCGCTGGCGGCACGCGGCGGACCGTTGGCCAAGTACCTGTGAGCCCCCCCGTGCCCTTTCCCGACATTCACATCCCGAACCAGTCCGGCCGCACCAGAACCAGGACGTGCAGCAGGCCGGCGGCGTAGACGGAGTCCAACAGGTCGTCGGCCAAGACGCCCCAACCGCCCGGTAGATGCTCCAAGCGGCGAGCCGGCGGCGGCTTGATCATGTCCACGATCCGCGTCACGGGAAAGGCCCATAGCACGATGACCAGGAGGCTGACGCCGGCTGGGCGAAACAGCAACACGGTCATCAGGAACCCGGCGACTTCGTCCGTGACGAATTTGCCGGAGTCCTCTTCCTGAAAGAATCGCTCCGCCCACGGCGATAACCCGTAGGTCGCTGCGCAAGCCAGGATTAAGAACACCGCGATCCCGAGGGTTTGCCATGGCTCGGACGTGACCCCCGTGGCGAGAGCGACGTAGATGGCCACGCCCCACAAGGCGCCACAACTGCCGGGCAGGATCGGACAGTAGCCGAAACCGCCGCAGGTCGCGATCAACCATCGCCAACGATCGGACGGAGGCAGCGGCGGAGAGGGGCGGCCGGGTGCGTTCATGAGGATTCTTCGGTCAAGCGGGACAGGTACTTCATCATGCTGTCGGCTCCGCTGAAGCCGAGCACCGTCTCGTCGATGTCCATCTGCTGGTGGAGCACGCGGCCCGCGTCGACGTCGAATCGCACCTCGCCGCGTTTCACTCGCTGGACCAGCTGGGATTGAACGGCCGGATCGTCGACGGGAGTGAGGACTTCCGTCCGCGCCGCAATCGTGGCGACACCCGTTTGAACTTTCTTCAGCTGATACACGTGACGCGTCTTGACGCGTTTGACCTTGCCGTCGTTCAGCCGGATCGGCAGTTCGCCGTCGCGCGTCCAGCTCTCGCCAACCTGGACCGGCTGGGGCGGCAAGGGAATGGTCAACTCGCCGATGCCCGGATTGAATTGCGGCCGGGCGTTCTCGCGCCGCAAAATCTCGCCGCTGGGGCTGATCGTGATCGTCCCCAGCGGAACGCCCACGGTCTCGGCCACATGGCGGTACTCGTCCGGCGGCTCCTCGTCTTTGCTGCTGTCGTAGCGGATTTCCTCCCGGCCGGACAACTGCTGCCACATGCTGGCGTCTTCGACCGTGTACGAGAATGTCACGTTGCCCGCCTGGTCGACGTTCAAGATCTTCCAGACCTTGGTCGATACACTCCGCGTCTGGGCGGTCTCCGTCACCCCGCGGATCTTGGTGTCGACCGTCGTAAGGTGGGTCACTTTGCAGCGAAACACCTCGCCGGGCGAGAATTCATACCGCAAATGGTAGCGTTCCCCGCCGTCGGATACCTCGGCATCCTGCGGCGCGTCCGCAGCAGCCAACGCACCGGCCGCAACCGCCCCTGCGGCAAACAACAACCATCCCGTTGTGGCTTTCATGATTGCGCCTCCCTGCCAACTGAGTTGCTGCGGACGTCGCCGCCCCAGCCGAGCTTTTCCCGCAGCGTGCGATAGTAATGATGCCCTGCAATTTCCACCATCTTGAACGTCGGCGCGGCCCGCTCGACGCGGACCCGATCCCCGCCCGTCAAGCGGCACAGGGGGACGCCGTCCAGGACGACGGTCGTGCTGTCGTGCGGCTGGCGAACGACGATTTCGTAAGCGCGATCCGCCGCGTCGACCACAGGCCGCATCGTCAATGTGTGCGGGCTGATCGGCGAGATCACAAACGCCTGCAGATCTTTCCGCAGGATCGGCCCGCCGGCGGACAGGCTGTGCGCCGTCGAGCCGACGGGCGTGCTGATGATCAACCCGTCGCAACTATAAGTGGTTACCAGATCCGAGTCAACGTAGAGTTCGATGGACAGCATCGAATACGGCGGACCGCCCAAGATCGCCACTTCGTTCAAGCCCAACTGGCTGTCCAACGTCAGCCCGTCCCGCAGTAACGTACATCGCAGCATCAAATGGTCCAGAATCGTGCAATGCCCGCCGCACACTCCGGGCAAACAGTGCTGAAAATCATCAGGCGACACGTTCGCCAGAAACCCCAGACGCCCCAGGTTAATCCCCAGGACCGGGAATTGATTGGCTCCCATCTGTTTCGCTGCTCGCAGGATCGAGCCGTCGCCGCCGAACACAAAGGCCAGATCGGCTTGGACGGCAGATAGATCTTCCTGATAGCGAAAGTCGGTCAGCAGCACGTCGGTGTATTGCTCGATCAGCGGCCGCAACCGCTCGACCTCGCTCAGCACGTGCGGCCGCTCCCCGCTGCCTAACAGGACCACTCGTGGACGCGATCGCCCGTCCAAAATCCACGACGGTGAGTTTGATTGAAGATTGGGCATGGGGATAGCCTCGCTGGGATCGAAAATGCATCGCCCGGACGACTCACCGCCGACATAACATATCCGCATTGCGCGCCATTGCCAAGCAAGCCTGGGCGATCCCGTCGGCATCCAGTCCGACGTTCGCCAGCAAGGCCCGGCGTTCACCGTGCTCGACGAACCGATCGGGCAGTCCCAAGCGACGAAGCCGGCGGACATCCCAGCCGGCATCGCTCGCGGTTTCCAGCACGGCGCTGCCATAACCGCCGCTCAGACAGCCTTCTTCGACGGTGACCACAAAGCCGCTTTGCCGCAATGCACGCTCGATCACGCCTGCGTCCAGCGGTTTGATGAACCGGGTGTTGACCACGCCGACTGCCAGTCCCTGGACCCGCAATTGTTCAGCCGCGAGCAAGCATTCGTCCAGCAGGGCTCCACAGCACAGGATCATGCCGTCGCCACCCCAACTCAGGATTTCCGCCCGCCCCAATTCGATCGCCCCACGATCCCCCGGAACCGTCGGTGCCGCCGCTTTCGGATAGCGGATCGAGCAAGAAGCGTCGTGGCTCAAAGCAAAGTCGAGCATGGCCCTCAGATCGTGCGCATCGCCGGGCGCCATGACCACCAGATTGGGAAAGATCCGCAGATAGGCGATATCATACGAGCCATGATGCGTCGGGCCGTCCGGACCGACCAATCCGGATCGGTCCAACATGAACACGACGGGCAGGTTCTGCAGGGCCACCTCCTGAAAGATCTGGTCGAAACTTCGCTGCAAAAACGTGCTGTAGATGTCGACGATCGGGCGGATGCCGGCTTTGGCTTGTCCGGCGGCAAAAGCGACGGCGTGCGATTCGCAAATGCCCGTGTCAAAGAACCGCTCGGGGAACTCGCTGCGGATCGGCTCCAGTTTGTTGCCCTGGCACATGGCCGCCGTCAGCACCGTGACTCGCGGGTCTCGAAGCATTTGCTCGCGAATCGCATCCCGAGCCACATCAGTGAACCCCGGCACACGATTCGCCGATGGTTGCGGCGTCTCGGAAATGTCTCTCAGTGCGGGCGGCGTGTGAAAATATACGGGGTCCTCCGCCGCCGGTTCGTAGCCGTGACCTTTTTCCGTCACGACATGCAGCAAGATCGGCCCTTCCAGATCCCGGACCATCTTCAGGTACTTGCGCAACACCGACAGATCGTGCCCGTCGACGGGTCCCAGGTAACGAAACCCCAAATCCTCAAACAACATGCCCCCGTGCAACCCGGCCTTGACGGCTTCCTTCATCTGCGCCAAGAACCGCTCGGTCGGATCGCCGAACAGGGGGACAAGATTCAGCATCTTGACGACTTCGGATTTCAGGCCCGTATAGAACGGATTCGTCCGCAAGCGATCCAGGTACCCCGCCATCCCGCCGACTCGCGGACAAATCGACATCTTATTGTCGTTCAAAATCACCAGCAGGTTCTTTTTCGATCCGCCGGCGTTGTTCATGGCCTCGAACACGATCCCGGATGAAAACGCCCCGTCGCCGATCACCGCCACGGCCCGCCGCTCGGTGCAGCCCAATAGATCGTCGCCCGTTTTCAGACCCAGCGCGGTCGAAAGACTGCAGCCCGCATGCCCCGTCATAAACAGATCGTAGGGACTCTCCGCCGGATTGGGATACCCCATCAGCCCGCCGTGCGTCCGAATCCTCGCGAATTCGGCGTACCGGCCCGTCACCAGCTTGTGAGGATAAATCTGATGCCCGGTGTCCCAGATTAAGCGGTCTTTGCGAAAATCAAAGACGCTGTGCAGCGCCAGACACAGTTCGACGACGCCCAAGTTCGAGGCAAAGTGCGCCGTCCGTTCGGTGACCAGGTTGCACAGCACCTCGCGGACCTCGCGGGCCAGTTCCGTCAACTCGGCAACCGACATGGCGTGCAGCGCCAGCGGCTCTTCGATCTGAGACAACAAGCGATGCGTCACGGATCAACGGTTCCTTTCCAACACGTAGTGGGCCAACGATTGCAAACAAGCGGCTCGATCCCCGAAAACATCCAATTCCAGCCAGGCGTCTCGGATCAAGGCGTCCGCGCGACGCTGGCTTTCCGCGACGCCGAGCAACGCCGGGAAGGTCAACTTGGCCTGCTGCCGGTCCTTGCCGACACTTTTTCCCAACGCTACCGCGTCGCCCTTCTCATCCAGTAAGTCATCCACGATCTGAAATGCCAAGCCCAATTTTCTGCCAAAAGCGTCCAGGGCTTCGATTGGGGCGACGGCTGCCTGAGCCAACCTTCCTCCCAACCGCAACGAGACCTGGAACAGAGCCCCTGTCTTGCGGCGATGGATACGTTCCAGCCGGGCCAGGTCGCCCGCATCTCTGGTACCCTGCAAATCATCCACTTGGCCCCCTACCAAGGCCGAGGATCCCGCCGCCCGCGCTAGCTCCAGGCAACATGCGGCTGCCACGCTCGGCGGTTGGACCTCGCCAGAAAGCACCTCGAACGCCTGGGCTAACAGCGCATCTCCCGCCAGGATCGCGTTCGCTTCGCCGAATCGCACGTGGCAACAGGGGCGACCGCGCCGGTACTGGTCGTCGTCCATCGCCGGCAAATCGTCGTGAATCAGCGAGTAGGTATGCACCATCTCGACGGCACAGGCGGCCGGCATCGCTTGCCCCCGAGGGCAACCGCAGGCTTCGGCGGACATTAACACCAGCAAGGGCCGGAGCCGTTTGCCGGGCGCCAACAAACTGTGGCGAATCGCCTCCCGCAGCACGCCAGGACAGTCGTCGTCGTACTGCGAGTAACGATCCAGCGCAGCTTCGATCTCCGGGGCAATCGCCCGGGAGTATTCAAGAAAAGGTTGCGAAGAATAGCCCGTCATGTGCTTTGTCGTCCCTGCGGCAGCTAGAACAGTCCGCCGCGAGGCCCTTGGTCCGAGTCTGCGGCGACGTTGCGACTGGCTGGCCGCGAACGCCGTTGGCTGCGGGACGCGGCCTTCTCGTCCAGCGTCATTTCCTGTTCGTCAAACGGCTCGGTAAGCGGATTGCCCTCGGCGTCCACGCCGGCCAGCAACTCGATCTTTCGCTCGGTAACCTCCAGAGCACGATAACACAGCTTGAGCTGTTTAACGCCCTCCTCGTAACACTGCAGCGATTGGCTTAGCCCCAGCTTGCCGTCTTCCAACTGGCGCACCGACCGCTCCAACTTTTCCAGCGATTCCTCGAACGCCGGCGCCTGATCGTCGCCCGCCGCCGATTCCGCACCTTGTTTTGCCATGATCCGCGTTCCCCGGTCTTTCCATTGCGGTTCCAACCAACTCTAAACATAACGCGTTCCCCGCCTTGCGCAAAGGTGGCGGCACCGGACGGCGGTCAGAACCCGCGGTGACCGCCATGCGGATGTCAGGCTCCGACGGACGGGACTCCGCTCGCCTTGCGATTACCCGGCAAACAGCCGCAGCCCAATGGCCAACCCCAGCAACGCCAGGGCGGCAAGGTCCCTCGCTTGAAAGCGATCGCCGACGCCCCGCAGCCGGACGTAATTCAGCACGGCGCCCGTCGGACAACCGTAACGACAATAGGCCATCGGCACCAGGAGCGAAACAAGCAGCCCGATGACGGCGATGCTCAGCGTCGCCCAACCGGCGACGCGCAACACATACGCGTCAAACGGCTCGATGGCCGCCAAATTGAACGGCAGATGCCGCATCGCGACGATCGTCACCCAAACCAATAGTAGAAAAGGCACCAGCGCGACCCCGCGCGACGCCCCGTTCGGCAGCCGGGATGCGGGTCGCCAGCGGCGCGGCACGGCGTTCTTGACCAACTGCTGAACGGCCCCGTGCGGGCACAGCTGATGGCAATACACTTGACGCTGGGTCAACAGGGGCGTGAGGAAAGCCGCCGCGACCAGCAGCACCAATCCCGGCGCCAGCCGCCATGCCACGCCGTTCTGCGCCCAACCCACCAACAACGACTGAGACACCATGTCGCCGTTGACGAAGCCCAGATAGCCGATGGCGAGCAGCTGGAAGCCGACCCGCACCCACCGCTGGCCGCGGAGGTTGGTAAAAGCGAGCAGCAGACCGCCCAGGAGGATCGCCGCCGTGCCCCCGTCGCGAGCCGCAATCGTCCACGACGGCGAGGCGACCGCCGACGGCGCGTCCCACACCGCCTGTGCTGCTCGAACCAACCCATACGCCATCGTCACGCTGGTCATGGTGGCCCCCGACACGCCCTCGATGCCCGCCTCGGCCGGATCCAAGTCCGCCAACTCACTCAGGCTCATCCCCTGGAAACGCGACATGAAGTACTTGTCGTCCGTGACCCAAGGCAGGTACTCGTCCGTGTCGTAGCTGCGCCGCATGGCGATCCCCAAGATGCTCTGCTGTGGGTCCATGACGAATAGCGTGTCTGTGGGACCCTGGAAGCCGATCAAATCGTCGGCTGCGGGAGACGTCCGGCCGGCAAATCCAACCAGCCGGCCGTCGGCGTCTTCCACGCGGAGCAAGGCGGGCTGTTCCTTCCACGCCGTCAGCCTGGTCGCAAGGGGCAGGAAGGGCTGAACTTCCCGCACCGTCACCGGATCGGGGAACCGATACGAATGCACTTCGCCGCCCAGGCGGCGGACGATGCCTTCGACAATCGCCAGACTGGTCAGCGTCGCCCCGGAGACGCCGTCGGCCCCCTGGCGCGCAGCGGCCTCGCGCCACGACAACCCGTCGAACGACTTCAGGAAACGGCGATCCCCCAACACCGCTTGCAGATGGTCCCACGTGTCGCCACATTTCAGAATCTCCAGCCCAAGGATGCGGTTCTGCGTATCGAAGGCAATCAGGGTGTTGGTGGGCCCCGCATAGCCGATGATCGCGTCGCTGGCCGGCGATGTCTGCACGACATACCCCAGCGGCCGGCCGTCGCTGTCCAAGACCGTCTGGCCGCCGTGCTCCGGGTTCCATTGGCTCAGCTCGATCGCTCGAGGATAAAACCGCAAAACCTGATCGACATGGACAGCGGACTGCTGTCGACCTTGGACTTGGGCCACATACCACACATGCTGTTGGCGGACCAGCCACACGACCGCCGCCAACACGGCCACACGGAACACGTGCAACATCCACGAACGGCGTCGATTCAGACCAGGCGAGGGGGGATTGTGGGGAAGCATACGTTACGTCGGATCGGACGAATGTAGGATTGATGGACTGGGGATTGAAGGACAGCTCCGCTTATTCTAAGTTTCATCGCAGCAGACATCACAGGGACCACTTCCAAACACAATGCCGCCCTCCAGCCTTGCACATACCACCCGCGCCGAACGCCAGCGAGCCCGGCTCGAAGCCCGCATCCGCCGCCAATACGTCACGGTGTGCGAAGCGTATCATTTTCACGACCTGACTGTCCAGCTGACTCGCGTCGCCGAACCGGATGAAATGCTCGAACGAATGGAACAGGACACCGTCGCATCCGGTGACGCCTCGCCACGGTGGCAGCCTTACTGGGCGGAACTGTGGGGATGCTCGCTGGCGGTCTGCCAGCGGCTCGTGCAGCTTCCGTTGCAGGGAATCCGCCTTCTCGACCTGGGTTGCGGCCTGGGCTTGACTGGCACCGTCGCCGCCGCCGCCGGCGCCCTCGTCACCATGGCTGACGCGGCGCCGCCGGCGCTGCTGTTCGCCCGCCTGAACAGCTGGCCGTACCGCGACCGCGTCCAGGTGCGGCGGTTGGATTGGCTCCGCGACCGGTTGCCGGAACGGTTTGCGTGGATCGTCGGCGCCGATATCCTGTACGACCGCGGGGACTGGCCGCATTTGGACGCTTTCTGGCGAGCCCACCTCGCCCCGGGCGGAACGGTCCTGTTGGGTGAAGGCGGTCGGAGTACGGGCGGCGAGTTTCCCGCGTGGCTGCACGGCCGCGGCTGGCAGCTTGATTGCACCGAGATCGCGCAAACCGGATACCCGCGGCCGATCCGCCTGTTCCAGCTGCAAACGATCGGACCCGCAACAAGGGGCCACAACCAGGATGATGCATGAGCCGAGCCGCTGGCCCAATGCCGCTTGCTTTGTAGCGGCACGGCGCGAGCCGTCCGGTTTACCGTCGTAAAACCGCGCGGCTTGCGCCGCTCCGCGAACGAAAACGCCCCCAAGGGTCCCAAAGTAAGTGGCATTGGCCGCTGGCCGGCGGCAGCTCGCGCAGGTTCACGGGCCACAGGCTGACCGCCTGGGCGAGGAGAGCGTCCAGCAAAAGCCTCCGATCGGAGAATCTGTGGAAAACAGCATGGAATCGCGACAAAACAAGTTTTGCGAATCCGCTCGTAGGATGGGCTTTCCAAGCCCGTCGAACACGCGACGGACAAGGATGTCCATCCCACAAAGTGATCATGTTATAGCGATCACGTTATTCTGTCACCGTTCCATCGCATACGGCGCAGGATCGGCCATGCCGTTCTCGGCGAACCCGCGCAGACGCAGCAGGCAGGCATCGCAGCGGCCGCACGCGGCACCGTTCGCGACCGGGTCGTAACAGCTGGACGTCAACGCATAGTCCACGCCCAGGTCCCGTCCGCAGCGAATGATCTGCGCTTTCGTCCAATGGACCAGCGGCGCGTGGATCTTCACCGGCCGCCGCCCCTCGACCGCCGCCTTGGTCGCCAGGTTCGCCATCCGCTCGAACGCCTCGACGTACTCGACGCGGCAATCCGGATAGCCGCTGTAGTCCAGCGCGTTGACGCCGATGAATATGTCTCCCGTGTCCAGGGTCTCCGCCCACGCCAACGCCAACGAGAGAAACACCGTGTTTCTCGCCGGGACGTACGTGATGGGAATCCCGGCCCCCAACTCCTCCACGCTTCTCCCCTTGGGCACTTCCATCTCGTCCGTCAAGGCGGAACCGCCAAATTGACGCAAGTCGATGTCGACGACGATGTGTCGCGCCAATCCCAGCGATGCGGCGACCCGCTGGGCCGCTGCCAGTTCCGCGACATGCCGCTGGCCGTAACGAAAGCTGATGCCACAGACTGCGAACCCCTGGCTCCGAGCGATCGCTGCGCACGTTGCCGAATCCAACCCGCCACTGAGCAGCACAACCGCCGGGGAAGACATGCAGGTATCTGGGTTAAACAAGGTGGAATTCGAGCTTGGATTTCTCATGTTGTATTTCGGAAAAAATCTTCCCGTTCGGTGTTGCCGTTGATTGACAACCAGTACCGAAGCCTCTAGCATCAATCAGTGTTTATGGATTCGGACGTGTGAGGGCGGGTTGTCTTTCGGAAACGGTCCGCCTCGATATCGTATCAAATGGGGAGCGTTTGTATGAGGTGCCAGGGGAATCCTTTGAGCCGTCGCGACTTTTTGACTGTCGGTGCCGTGGGGGGGCTGGGTTTGAACCTGGCTGGCCTTCTGCAGCTGCGGCAGGCCCAAGCCCAGCAGAAGCATTACGATTTCATTGCGGCCAAGGCGGACAGCGTGATCCACATCTTTCTGCCCGGTGGAATTGCGCATCAGGAAACGTTCGATCCCAAGCCGTACTCGCCGATCGAGTACCGCGGCGAGATCGGCACGATTCGAACGAACACGGGGGAAGTTTTCAGCGAGACGGTTCCGCAGTTGGCAAAAATCGCCGACCGCTACGCGATCATTCGCAGCATGACGCATGGCGAAGCGGCTCATGAGCGCGGCACGCACAACATGTTCACGGGTTACCGGCCCAGTCCGGCGTTGCAGTTCCCCTGTTTCGGCAGCGTGATCAGCCACGAATACGGCCCCCGAAACAATCTGCCGCCATATGTTTGCATTCCGAACCAGCCGAACATCTACGCGGGGAACGGATACCTGAGTTCGTCCTTTGCGCCGTTCAGTCTAGGAGCGGACCCGGCGTCGGGCGGCTTCAAGGTTCGCGATCTCAGTCTGCCCGCCGGAGTGACGGACGAGCGGTTTGACCGGCGTCGCAGCGCCCTGGAAGCTGTCAATTACCACTTTGCGCAGCGGGACAAGTCGGACAATGTCGGCGCGATGGACACGTTTTACGAACGCGCCTACAGCTTGATCAGCTCGCCGCAGGCCCGCGAGGCGTTTGATCTGGACAAGGAAGACGCCAAAACGCGTGACCGCTACGGGCGCAACGCCGCCGGCCAGCGGATGCTGATGGCTCGCCGCCTGGTCGAGGCTGGCGTCCGCATGGTGACGTTGACCTACGGCAGTTGGGATATGCACAACGCTGTCACGCCCGGGATGCGGGCTCAGATGCCGGCCCTGGACCAAGCTCTGGCAACGCTGCTGCTGGACTTGGAGGAACGCGGCACGCTCCAACGAACGTTGGTCATGGTGTCCAGCGAATTCGGTCGGACGCCAAAGATCAATCAGACCGCCGGGCGGGATCACTGGCCCAAGGTATTCAGCGTCCTGCTGGCCGGCGGCGGCATCAAGGGCGGCTTGATTCACGGCATGTCCGACGCCACCGCTTCCGAACCGGAACTCGATCCGGTCGGTCCGGAAGATTTGGCGACCACGATGTACCATCAGCTGGGCATCATCGCCGACAAAGAGCTGATGGCGCCCGGCGGTCGGCCGATCGAAATCGTAGACGGGGGCCAAGTGGTCAAGTCGCTGTTGGCCTAGCCCTTGGTCCTGCTTGCCGCGTTCAACCGTCGCCCCGGGCATCCGGGTGCGGCTTGGACGCGGCCCTCGGTTCTCGCCTCTCGACTCCTGCCTCACGAGGTTGCCATGCGTTGTTTATCCCTCCTTGCCGTTTCGTTTTGGATCTTCGCCTCCGCGACGCCCGCGGCGGCCGTCTCGCCGGTGGTGAACGCCGTCAGCCCGTCCGGCTTCCAGAGCGGGACGGAGGTGGAAGCGACGTTTTCGGGCGCTCGACTCGGCGACGCCCAGGAACTGTTGTTCTACTCGCCGGGCATCGAGGTTGCGGAGTTCAAAGCCGAAAGCGACTCGCTGGTCAAGGCCAAGCTGAACATCCGCCCGAATTGCCGTTTGGGTATCCACGCCGTTCGCCTGCGGTCTGCCTCGGGGATCAGCGATCTGCGAACGTTCACCGTCGGGCCGTTGCCGGAGGTCGCCGAACAAGAGCCCAACAGTGAATTCGAATCACCGCAAGCCGTGCCCTTGGGATGTACGATCAGCGGGGTGGTGCAGAACGAAGACGTGGACTACTACGTGGTCGAAGCCAAGAAGGGCGATCGGATTACGGCCGAACTGGAGGGAATCCGTCTGGGATACACCTTTTTCGATCCCTACCTGGCGATTCTGAATGCCGATCGGTTCGAGTTGGCGCGCAGCGACGACGAAGCCTTGTTGCGGCAGGACTGTCTGTGCGCCATCGTAGCGCCGGAAGACGGCAAGTACATCATTCAGGTGCGGGAGAGTGCTTACGGCGGCAGCGCTACGGCCTTCTACCGCCTGCACGTCGGAAAATTCCCCCGTCCGACCGCAATCTTTCCGGCGGGAGGGCAGCCGAGCGAAGTGTTGACGGTCCGCTGGATCGGCGACGCAGCCGGATCGTGGACGGAACAGATCACGTTGCCGAGTACGGTGGATCCGGCACTCGGTTTGTACGCGCAAGATCCTCACGGCATCTCGCCGTCACCGAACGTGATCCGCGTAACGGACTTGCCGAATACGCTCGAAAGCGAGCCGAACGACTCGACCGCTCAAGCCACTGCCGCCACCGCGCCGGGCGCCCTGAACGGGATTATCGAAAATCCCGGGGACGTCGATTTCTACAAGTTTTCGGCGAACCAAGGTCAGCAGTACGACATTCGCGTCCATGCCCGCGTCACCTTGCGTTCCCCCTTGGACCCCGTGCTGGTCGTGCATCGGGCCAACGGCGCGGCCTTGGCCAGCAACGATGACAGCGGCGGCCCGGACTCGTACCTGCGGTTCAACGCTCCGGCCACCGAGGACTATTTCCTCCAGGTCTACGACCACCTGCGTTCGGGCGGCCCCGGATTCGTATACCGCGTCGAGATCACGCCCGTCCAGCCGGCGCTGACGATGACGCTGCCCGAAGTCCAGCAGTACGTGCCGGTCGTGCTGCCTGTGCCCCGCGGCAATCGGATGGCCCTGATGGTCAACGCGGCTCGCACTAATTGGGGCGGCGAATTGAACGTCTCCTTGGCGGGACTACCGCAAGGCTTGGATTTCCAAACCGTGCCGATGGTGGCGGATCGTACGACGGTTCCCGTGTTGTTTACCGCTGCGGCCGATGCGCCGCTAAACGGGACGCTCGCCCAGGTGATCGGCCGGCCGACGGACGACAACGTGCCCGTCGTCGGGCAGCTGGAGCAGCGGACCATGCTGGTTCGCGGTCAGAACAATGTCGATGTCTGGGGCCATACGGCGGACCGAATGGCCGCCGCGGTGACCGAGGCCGCGCCCTTCGAGATCGAGATCGTCCAGTCGCCAGCGCCGATCGCCCGGCAGGGCTCCAAGCAGTTGAAGATCGTCGCCAAACGGCAGGAAGGATTCGCCCAGCCGATCGCTTTGCGGTTGCTGTACACCCCGCCTGGGATCGGAGCCTCGGGTTCGATCTCGATGCCCGGAGACAAATCGGAAGTCGAGATTCCCCTCACCGCCAACGCCAACGCCGCCTTGGGCACGTGGCCCATCGTCGTCGTGGGCAGCGCGACGGTCGGTAATGGAGCGGTCGAAGTCGCGAGCCAAATGGCGCAGCTGGCCGTTGTCGATTCGTACTTTGCCTTCTCGTTCGACAAGGCCGCCGCCGAACTCAATCAGGAAACCCAAATGGTCATCAAGATCGAGAACAAGACGGAATTCGAGGGCGACGCCACAGCGGAACTGTTGGGGCTGCCGGCGAATACCTCGACCGCGCCGGAACCGCTGAAGTTCACCCGCGAATCGGCCGAACTCGTCTTCCCCATCAAGATCGACCAGTCCGCCAAGCCCGGGGTCTACAAGACCCTGGTCTGTCGTGCCGTCGTGACCCACCAAGGCGAGCCCGTGACCCACACGCTGGGCACCGGCGAGCTGCGAATCGACGAGCCGCTGCCGCCCAAGCCGGCGGCGGCACAGCCTGTGGCGGAACCCAAACCCACACCGACCCCGCCACCCGCCGCGGCCGAACCGCCCAAACGCTTGAGCCGCTTGGAACAGTTGCGATTGGAAAAGATGAAAGCACTTGAAGGAACCGCGCCGTAGCGGCGACGCAGATGCCGGAGAAAGAAACGCGTCGAGCCAGTCGCCGGATCAACCATTTGACGGAATGATACAAGTCACCAATGAACAGGGAGCCTACCGTGCGAATCCCCGCCTTCTCCGCCATCCCGATTCTGCTGTGGACGGCCGCCACCGTCTCGGCAGCCAATGTCACCCGCATCGACGTCTATCCGCCGGATATCCAGCTGAGCACGAAACTGGATTTCCAGCGATTGATCGTCGTCGCCACGCGCGATGACGGCGTCACAACGGACGTGACCACGGCGGCCTCCGTCCGCTTGGCCGATCCGGCCCTGGTTCGCCTGGACGGCCGAACCGTCTACCCCGCCGCGGACGGCGAGACGACCCTCGAGGCCGAGTACCAAGGGTTCAAAGCCGCTGCAACCGTGGCGGTCAAGCACGCGACCGCCGAACGACCGATCAGTTTTCACCTGGACATCATGCCCGTGCTGATGCGCGCCGGGTGCAATACCGGCGGCTGTCACGGCGCGGCGCGAGGCAAGGACGGCTTTAACCTGTCCCTGTTCGGCTTCGACCCCAAAGGCGACTACCACCGGATCACCCGCGAAGAAACCGTCCGCCGCATCAATCTGGCCGTTCCGGAATCGAGTCTGCTGATCGAGAAATCGATCGGTTCCGTGGCGCACACGGGCGGCAAGCGGTTCGACAGCGACAGCCAGTACAACAAGGCACTGCTACGGTGGTTGGAAGCCGGAGTTCCGCTGGACGAGGGCGAGGTTCCGGGCGTCGCGGAACTGCAGATCTTTCCGCCCAAGGCCGTCATCGAAGGAGCGGGTTCGACCCAGCAGTTCCTGGCCCGCGCGATCTACACGGACGGTACCGACCGCGATGTCACGGATCTGGCCGTCTTCCTGACCAGCAACGAAAACTCGGCCGCCGTCAATCCCGACGGCCTGGTCACGGCCGGAGCTCGCGGCGAAGCGTTTGTGATGGGCCGCTTCGAGACGCACACGATCGGCAGCCAGGTGTTGGTCCTGCCACAAGACATGCCGTACACACCGCCCCCGGTGACCGGAAATTACATCGACCAGTTCGTCGGGGACAAACTGCTTAAACTCCGCATCCTGCCCAGCGATTTGGCCAGCGATGAAGAGTTCCTCCGTCGCGTCACGATCGACATCGCCGGGATGCTGCCGACCGAAGAAGAGTACCGCGAGTTCCTGGCCGATGACGCAGCGGACAAGCGCGCAAAGCGGATCGACCGTTTGCTGGCCCGCAAGGAATTCTCCGAAATCTGGGCCATGAAGTGGTCGAACTGGCTGATGGTCAAATCCAGCAATGAGGTCAGCTACAAGTCGATGTTCCTGTACAGCAGTTGGCTGACCGACAAGATCGCCCGCAACGAGCCGCTGGACCAGATGGTCCGCGATCTGCTGTCGGCCACCGGCGGGACGTTCACAAGTCCCGCGACGAATTTCTATCAAATCGAACGCGACACGCTGAAGACGGCCGAGAACGTCGCTCAGGTGTTCATGGGCTTCCGCACGCAATGCGCCCAGTGCCACAACCACCCCTTCGACCGCTGGACGATGGACGACTATTACAGCTTTGCCGCGTTCTTCTCGCAGATCGGCCGCAAACAGGGCGAGGACTACCGCGAGACGATCGTGTTCAACTCGGCAGGCGGCGACGTCCGGCATCCGCTCGGGGGGCGTCCGATGCCGCCCAAATTCCTCGGTGGCGAACAGCCTGACGTGCAAGGCAAGGATCGCCGTGTGGTCTTGGCCGACTGGCTGACCTCGCCGGAGAATCCCTATTTCGCCACCAACGTCGCCAATCGTGTCTGGGCGCATTTCTTCGGCCGAGGCATCGTCGAGGAGGTGGACGACATCCGCATCAGCAATCCGCCCAGCAACCCGGAATTGTTTGAAACGCTCGGCAAGAAACTGGTCGAGTACGAATACGATTTCAAACAGCTGGTTCGCGACATCTGCAACTCGGAGGCTTACCAGCGGAGTTTCGTCCGCAACCCCAGCAACGAGACGGACGAAAGCAACTTTGCCCATGCCAACGTCCGCCGCATCCCCGCAGAAATGCTGCTCGATTGCCTCAGCCAAGTCACTCAGACGAAGGAAAAGTTTCGGGGACTCCCGCTGGGCGCCCGCGCCGTCCAGATCGCGGACGGCGAGACCAGTACCTATTTTCTGACCACGTTTGGCCGTGCGAAACGCGAGACGGTGTGCGCGTGCGAAGCCACGACCGATCCGACCTTGTCGCAAGCGCTGCACATGCTCAACGGGGAAGCCGTGCAAGGCAAGATCGCCCAGGGCGGCGTCGTCAAGAAACTCCTGGAACAGGGGCAAACCCCGGAACAGGTGATCGAATCCCTGTACATCCGCTGCTTGTGCCGCAAGCCGACGGCGGATGAACGAGAGAAACTGCTGGCCCTCGTCACCGCCGCGGAGAATCCTCAAGCGGGATTGGATGACGTGTTTTGGGCCATCTTGAATTCACGCGAGTTCTTGTTCAACCACTAGTTCTCCCCTCACCCCACGGTGCCTGCCATGCATAACCACTGCCCCGCGTTCCGCCACTGGGTACGAGGCGTCGCCCTGTCCGGCCTGGCGCTCGTCGCTGCCTGGACCCACGCAGCCGACGAGGCCAAACCCGCCGACGACGGCCCCAAGATCACCTACGCCGAACACGTCCAACCGATCCTTCGGGAACACTGCCTGATCTGCCACAACCAGAACGAAACCAAGGGCGGTCTGGCCTTGGACAACTATGCCGCCGTCATGGAAGGCGGCAGCAGCGGCGAGATCGTGTTTGCAGGCGATCTGGACAGCTCGCGGCTGTGGGCCCTGGTCAATCACGACGAACAGCCGTACATGCCGCCCAACCAGAACCGCATCGCCGATGCGAAACTCGACCTGTTGAAACGCTGGATCGAAGACGGCGCCTTGCAAGACGCAGGCTCGAAAGCCACCGTCAAAAAGAAAGCCTCAATGGCCTTGTCGGGCCCCGTCAGCACGGGCCGCCCGGAGAACCCGGCCATGCCCGAAGGCTTGTGGAAACAGCCGGTGCTGTACACGACGCATCCCGGCGCCGTCACCGCGCTGGCGGCCAGTCCCTGGGCGCCGGTCGTCGCCGTGGCGGGACAGAAACAGGTCGCCTTGTACCATTCGGACAGCGGCCAACTGCTGGGCATCCTGCCGTTTCCCGAAGGCCTGCCGTACGTGGTGCGGTTCAGTCGCGACGGCTCGTTGCTGCTGGCCGCCGGCGGACGCGGTGCCCACTCCGGCTGTGCCGTCCTGTTCGACGTCAAAACGGGCCGCCGTGTGGCCAAAGTCGGTGACGAACTGGATGCCGTCCTGGCCGCCGACGTCAGCCCCGACCACGCTCGAATCGCCCTCTCCGGTCCCCAGCGTCTGATCCGCATCTTTGCGACCGACACGGGAGAAAAACTGTACGAAATCAAGAAGCACACGGACTGGGTGTACGCCATCGCGTACAGCCCCGACGGCGTACTGCTGGCGACGGCGGATCGCGCCAACGGGATCTTTGTCTGGGAAGCGGACACGGCCCGGCAGTACCTGGATCTGCGCGGTCACACCGGCGCCGTCTGCGGCCTGGCATGGCGGCCGGACTCCAACGTCTTGGCCAGTTGCAGCCAGGATGGAACCGTGAAACTGTGGGAGATGGTCGAAGGCAAGACCGTCAAGAGTTGGCCCGCGCACGGCGGCGGCGCGCAGAGCGTCGAGTACACGCATGATGGCCGCCTGGCGACCGTCGGCCGCGACAAGACGGCCAAGTTGTGGGACGGCGAAGGCAAACCGCTGCGCCAGTTCCCGGGCTTTCCGGAACCCGCGTTGAAAGTCGCCTTTACCCACGACGGGAACAGGGTCGTCGCCGGCGACTGGTCCGGCCAGGTCTCGATGTGGGAAGCGGCCGACGGAAACCTTGTCGGCAGCCCGGTCCCCAATCCACCGACGCTGGCGATGATCGTCGAGGCCGCGCAGGCGAAACACAATGCCGCGCAGGCAGCCGCCCAACAGGCGCAAGCCGAATGGGCGGCCCTCCAAACGGCGGCCACCGAAAAGACATCCGCCGCCCAGGCCATCGCCGCGCAAGCAGACGCCGCCGCGATGGCGGCCCAGCAGGCGGAAGCCGCTCGGCAGGCTGCCGAGCAAGCCGTGCAGACCGCGGCCAACGCTTTGAAAACCGCCACCGACGCTCTGGCCGCCGCGCAAACGGCCAACACGCGAGCGGCGCAAGAAGCGGCCGACGCGGCGAAACGGCTCGACGAGAAAACCGCCGCGGCCAAGGCGGCGGCGGACAAGGTCGCCCAATCGGCCACAGAGGACCAGACGGCGGTCAAGCAGGCGGCCGAAGCGGCCGAGGCCGAACGTCTGCAAGCGGCCGAGGCGGCCGCTCAAAAGGCCGAGGCGGCGAAGCAAGCTGCCGAGGCAATGCGCAGCGCCACCGTGGCCCAGCAACAATCGGAAATGGCCAAGCAAACCGCGGACCAGGACTTGGCCGCCAAGACCGCGGCGGCCAAAACCGCCGCCGACAAATCGGTGGCCGACAAGTCCACTGCAGAGCGGATGGCTGCGGAGAAAGCGGAAATCGAGAAACAGCTCGCTGCCAAGCAGGAGCCCGCCACAGCCGCCCAGAAAACGCTCGACGCCGCCAAGGCCGAACTGGATCAAGCCGTGGCGGACAAGACGGCCTTTGACCAAGCCGCCGCCAAGGCGCGGCAAGCCGAACCGGCTGCCCCCGAAGGCGCCGACCCGGAAGCCGCCGAGCAAGCGGCCGCCGACCGGCAAGCCTTCCTCGATGCCTACAACTCCAAGTAAGCCGCCACCGAGATGGGCAAAAAGCCTTTGTCGCTGCAACGGGTGCCGTTACGATTGACGCACGGCCCGGGTTCGCACGATGCTCGTCAAGTTCCAGCGGGGACAGGAACCGGTCGGGCGCCGAGGAAGCTCGGTCTGGATCGTGGCGGATCGGGCGCCTAACAATTCCACCCTCGCCCAGCGCGCCATCGTCATTCTCTTGCCCCTGGAAGCTACTTACACGAACACGTCGTGCTTCTTGGGGTGGGCTCGGTTCAGGCGGGACAGCGTCTGCACGGCTTTGATGCCGGACAGCATCTTGTCCACGTACATCGTGTGCAGCAGCGGTTCGTCGTAGCCGGTCTGGAACTTGTCGGCGCAGATCAGGAAGCGGTACGGGTCTTCCTGGATCTTGTCGGCGATGTCGTTGCTGGGGAATCCGTTCAGCTTGGCCTCGCTGACTTTCTGCCCCTCGTATTCGGGTTCTCCGGAAAACGCGACGATGGCCCGGTAGGGGCTCTTGATCTCCGCCAGGTAGTCGCGGAAGGTGAAGAAATACTGGATCGCCCGTTGGATGCTGCCGGTCACGACCATGGCCCGCGCCTGGCCGCCGATCTTGTTCTGGCCGATCACCTGTTCCAAGAAGTGGTCGACCATGATCTCGGCCTTGTCGCGGATGGCCTTGCTGTGGCTCTCGACGTAGCGGCGCAGTTACTTGCGGGTTTTCTTGACGTCGAACTTGGGGTCGCCCTCGACGGTCTTGGCCAGCCGGTAGTAGCTGGCCACGGGCGTGTAGTATTTGAGCACGTCCAGGATGAAGCCTTCCTGAATGGCCTGTTTCATCGTGTAGCCGTGGAACGGGCGGTGTTTGACCTCGTCCCCGACCTGGTACGGGATGCCGAAAATCTCCAGCGTCTTGTTCTTCGGCGTGGCGGTGAACGCAAAGTAGCTGGCGTTGGCCAGCAGCTTGCGGGACTCGATGATGCGGTTGATCTTATCCTCGAAGGTCTCGTCCTCTTCCTCCTCGCCGGCTTCGGAAAGCGTCATGTTCATCGAGGCATGGGCGAGCCCGCCCTGACCGGAGGTTCCGCAGAACCAGATTCGCGCCATCCTCCGCGATCAAGAGCAGCTCGTCGTCGAAGAGGAAATCGTCGACCTTGTCGATCACTCCCGATGCCCCGTAGTAATCGTACGTCTTGGCTGTCATCGCTCCGCGCTGAACCGAACTCAATGGAACGCGGCGGGGATTGAGGCATGCGAACTCGTTCTTAACGCGGGAAAGCTCCCAATGCGCCGGCATGTCGCCGAGCCAGGGGATGCCGGAGGGCTTGAGCGGGATGTCGGGGTTCAAGCCGCGGGTGACGGCTTGGTGGATGATGGCCTGCTTCTGCTTGTTCAGCAGCCCGATCAGCATCCGCTTCGCGCGGATGAACCCGTCGATCTTCCGGTTCGCGTGGTCCAGAAACCGCACGATGGCGGCTTGTTCGTCGGGGGGAGGACACGGAGCCTTGAGACTCGCAAAAACTCCGCGCTGGATCGTCTTCCGAAGGCCGGTGTAAAGCGGCTTCATCAGCTTGCCTTCGTCAACGAATAGGTAGTAGTGGTAGAGGAATCGCGGGTTGATGCGCCGGCGCGGGCTGAAGACATCGTAGGCCCCCGTGATCATTCCCTTCTGACCTTCTGATTGGAGAGCCCCACCCCGCGTGGCGTCTCATCAATGTCGAAGAGGCAAAACACGAAGTCCTCCGGCCTGACCACCTTGTATGTGTTGAACTGCGCAGGGAATTTCCCTTTAGGGTTCTCCATATCGCGAGCGATGACTCCGCGCAAGGTCAACGAGAGTAGTGTGTAGTCGGCGGCATTCTCGCCAACGACTTGCCGTTGGTCCTGCATGAGCGCGCGATTCGGAACCATCTCCCAATGCACGGGAACGACATCGAGCCACGGCAGCCCCGACTCCTTGTATTCCGGATGCGGCTTGAGCCTTTCGATCATAGTTGGCACCTTTCCGCGTTTCCACGGTGCAGTTCCATACCATCAAGCGGCACGTGCATCGTCATCCACGCCTCTTCCGCCCCGAAGGGGCACTGACAGACCAGCCCAGGGCAGAGCGCCGCGGCGATAGCCGCAGAGCGCCGCCCTGGGTACGGTATCGATTTTGCGGTGGTAGCCCTGTAAGGGCGAAACAACTCAATCCGTCCCCTCTTCATCGTACGTCCCCCGTCACGCCCTCTTGTTTCGCCCTTTCAGGGCTGGTGTTCGTGATGCGTCCCAACCCAGGGCGGCGCTGCGCGGCTGACGCCGCTCCGCTCTGCCCTGGGCTGATTTGTGGCTGCCCCTTCGGGGCGAATGCGGCCGCCCGGCCTGAAAGGCCAGAACAGACCAGCCCAGGGCAGAGCGCCGCGGCGATAGCCGCAGAGCGCCGCCCTGGGTACGGTATCGATTTTGCGGTGGTAGCCCTGTAAGGGCGAAACAACTCAATCCGTCCCCTCTTCATCGTACGTCCTCCGTCACGCCCTCTTGTTTCGCCCTTTCGGGGCTGGTGTTCGTGATGCGTCCCAACCCAGGGCGGCGCTGCGCGGCTGACGCCGCTCCGCTCTGCCGCTGGGCTGATTTGTGGCTGCCCCTTTCGGGGCGAATGCGGCCGTCCGGCCTGAAAGGCCAGAACAGACCAGCCCAGGGCAGAGCGCCGCGGCGATAGCCGCAGAGCGCCGCGGCGATAGCCGCAGAGCGCCGCCCTGGGTACGGTATCGATTTTGCGGTGGTAGCCCTGTAAGGGCGAAACAATTCAATTCGTCCCCTCTTCATCGTACGTCCCCCGTCACGCCTCTTGTTTCGCCCTTTCAGGGCTGGTGTTCGTGATGCGGCCCAACCCAGGGCGGCGCTGCGCGGCTGACGCCGCTCCGCTCTGCCCTTGCTGATTTGTGGCAGCCCCTTTCGGGGCGAATGCGGCCGTCCGGCCTGAAAGGCCACAACAGACCAGCCCAGGGCAGAGCGCCGCGGCGATAGCCGCAGAGCGCCGCCCTGGGTACGGTATCGATTTTGCGGTGGTAGCCCTGTAAGGGCGAAACAACTCAATCCGTCCCCTCTTCATCGTACGTCCCCCGTCACGCCCTCTTGTTTCGCCCTTTCAGGGCTGGTGTTCGTGATGCGTCCCAACCCAGGGCGGCGCTGCGCGACTGACGCCGCTCCGCTCTGCCCTGGGCTGATTTGTGGCTGCCCCTTCGGGGCGAATGCGGCGGTCCGACCTGAAAAGGCGAATGCGGCTGTCCGGCCTGAAAGGCCACAACAGACCAGCCCAGGGCAGAGCGCCGCGGCGATAGCCGCAGAGCGCCGCCCTGGGTACGGTATCGATTTTGCGGCGGTAGCCCTGTAAGGGCGAAACAACTTCAATCCCATACGTATCGCTCGTCAAATTCTACCTCATGTCGTCTGAACAACGCGCGCAACTCGTCTTGGAACGAAATGCGGCGATGGTGCTCGGCTTGGTTCTTGATGTACTCTGTGACGTCGGCGACCTTGGACTGGCTGACCGAAAAGCCGGCATATCCGGCCTGCCATGTGAACTCGGTGTTTCCCGCGCCCTCGTTGGTCTTCATCCATTTCGAGTTGCCTTTCTTCACCTCTTCGACGATCTTCTTCAAGGGGTAGTTTCTCGACAGCGAAAACAAGGCGTGGACGTGATCTTCCACGCCGCCGACAATCAACGCGGGACTTTCCCATTGTTGGAAGATGCCGGCCTGATAGGCCCACAGGCGCTCGCGGACACCTTCGGGAATCCACGCCTGGCGGTGTTTCGTGCTGTAGACAAGATGGATCAGGTTTTTGACCAGGGATTGGGACATGGTGGTTGCCTCCGTTTTGTTTCGCCCTTTCAGGGCGCGTGGTCGCGATGGTTCCCCGACCCAGGGCGGCGCTTCGCGGCTATCGCCGCTGCGCTCTGCCCTTGGGCTGATTTGTTGCTGCCCCTTCGGGGCGATTCGTGACGCACTGCGTCACAAATCGAATGTAGACGCACTGCGTCTAAATTTCGGTGCTTGCTGTTGGAGACCTTCTTCTTCACCCCGTGGCTCCTTTCGTGATTTCGCTGAGCAGACCTTCCGTTTCCTGCTCCAACGCGAGGATATCAGCGCTGATTTGGGCCAGCGTGCGCAGTTCCGGGGGCTTGTAGAAGTGGCGGGTGAAGCTGATTTCGTAGCCGATCTTGGTGTCGGGTTCGACGATCCAGGCGTCGGGCGTGTAGGGCAGCACCTCGCGGCGGATGAAGCCCTCGACGCCGCCCGGCTCCAGCAACGGCACTTGCTCGTAGTCGCGCAGCTCGCTGTCGGGTTCGTATTCGACGACAGGAGCCTTGTGACCCTCACCCCCGGCCCCTCTCCCAGAGGTAGAGGGGAGTTGGAACAGGCCGCGCAACGGGTCGGGCTGGGTCTTGCCGGGCTTGTGAAGCTTCTTGATCACGCGCGGCGCGTCCTCCACTCGCCAACTGACGGCGTTGACGATCAGCTTCCGTTCGGCGGCGCCGGGCTTGAGCCCCAATTCCTTGAGCGCGGCTTCGACGCGATCGAGGAAGACGTTGTGGTCCTCGAACAGACCGTCGCCCAGGGTTTCGCGGAGCCGGGTGGCGACCTCGACCAGCAGGGCGTCGCGTTTCCAGGTGGCTTCGCTGAGCAGCCGCTTTTTCTTTTTTTCCGGCAGGCTTCTTCGCGGCGTCTCGGACTCGCCTTCCCCGTCCTCTTCCTCCGCGTCGCCTTTTTCCCAGCCGTTGACGAGCTGCTCCAGTTCCTCGCGGACGGAGGCCGGATTGTCAAACAGGGCGTCGCCGGTGAACAGGGATGAACCGTTGTGGACCTCGGCGATGCGGCTGCCCAACGGCGTGTCGTGCTTCATCTTGCTCAGCATGTTGACCAGAAAGAGCATCTGGCCGTCGCTGGAGCGCGTGATCAGCGAGTATTCCGGATCGCCGTCGTGGGAGATGACGAACCGCGGGTCCTTCAACTCCTTCTTGCCGCCCATACGTTCCAGATCGCTCTTCCAGCTCTTGCCGTAGGGCGGATTGGCGAGCATAAAGTCGAACTCGCGCGATCGGTAGGCGTCGTTGGAAAGCGTCGAGTGCTCCGGGCCGCCGACGATGTTGTCCGCGGCCTCGCCGTCGCCCTTGAGCAGCAGGTCGGCTTTGCAGATGGCGTAGGTCTCGCCGTTGATCTCCTGGCCGTACAGATACTACAGGTCGCGCAGCAGGAACGGCGATGTGTTGTAGAACGCCTGCCCGGATGCGGCACGCAGCGCATCGTCCTGGTTGGTGATCTGCTCGCGATCAAGGGCCGCTTTCATGTCCAGCACGGCTTGCTTCGTGGGCTCCAGCACGGCGTCCAGACGTCGCAGCACCGATCACGTCGCGATACTTGCCGCGAACATAAACGTCGCGCAGCACGTCGTCCGCGATGTTCCAGATGAAGTTGGTGATGGTGTTCAGTTGGGACTGGTCCATATTGGTTCTCGATTGCGGATGAGATCGGCGGTGTTCGAGGACCGCCTGCCCGACCGGTGAGATTGCAACGCTGCTGCCGTTGTCCGTCTCGGTTTCTCGCACTTCCCCTGCCTCCCCGAGTTTGACCGCCGTTCGCCTCGCTGCCGGGTGTTGCTGCTTGTCCGGCCTCTCGTCTTTCCCGGTTCTTTCGCGGTTGGGACTTCGCGTCCGCGTCAGCGACGACACAAAAACCTCCCTGCCCCCTTCCATCCCGAATCCCGAGCCTGACCCCGGCGAAGCGCCCCGTGTGATCGTCCTATCGAGTTGCATCGGCGCCGTCTTTCGGCTGGCCGCGCAGGTAGAAGACGGGACGTTCCCGTGGCGGCAGTTCGAGCCGCGTGCCATCCACGGACAGCTCGATCAATAGATGCCATTGACGCGGGTCCGTGCTGCCGATGGGGTGGCTGAGCGAACGAGATCCGATCTTCGTCAGGCCGTCGACGCCGTTGGCCAGCAGGAAATTCGCTGTCCGCTCGACGACATACAGCGCCTGGCCGGGCAGGGCCTTGGCGTTTCCACCGTGTCCGAACAGGCGGACGTGATCGCAGTCCCGCACGGCCAACATCGGCTGATTGCCCTCGTACTTGGCGCCGAACACCGAGATGTGCCGCGCACCGCGGAACTCGGCAGCGAAGTCGCTGGTGGCGTGCTGCGGGCTGAACTGATAGAAACGCAGCGGCGCTTGCGCCCCGTCGACCAGCAGGTGGCGGTAATCGGCGACGGCCCTGGGCCCGCGGGGCCATAAAGCCGCACGGAAGTTGTACCAGTTGCCGCCGCCGTTGCCGGTGACCAGCACATGCGCGCCGTGCATTGTGCGCGTGTGGATCGGTGCCGATGATGGTGATCGTGTGGTGGTCCTGCTGCGTCGAGGAGTGCTCGTGCGGGGTGAAGTAGTTGAAGCCGGACTGTACGTGCGACAAGACCCCGTTGCCGTGGTCCATCAGGATCATCGCATTGTCCTCGGCGGTAACGGCGATCTCGCCCTTTCCGGTGATCTGCCGCGTGGGGGTGACGACGCTCGTCATGGCGACGACGGATTGGGCCGGGCCGAGCAGGCCGGTCAGCGTCGTCAGATTGTAGACGGCCAGGTCCGGCAAGCTGCCTCCGCCTTCGGTATAGAAGAACGTCGCCCAGTTCGGGCCCAGATGACCGTAACTGGCGTGTGCCGCCGACAGTCGCCCCAGTTTCCCCTCGGCCAACGTCTTGGCCATGAAGGCAAACTGCGGGCTCTGTACTACCGTCGGCGCGCCCCAGAGACGAACGCCTTTCGTGCGGGCAAGCTCCAGGAGCCTCCGGCCCGCGGCGAGCGAGTTGGCGATGGGCTTCTCGCTCCAGACGTGTCTGCCCGCCTCCAGGGCCTGTTCGTTCAGCCGCTCGTGTTCCTGCATGTCCGTAAGGTTGACGAACAGAAGAAAGGGGGCTCCCGCCAGCATCTGGTCGATGTGCGGATAGTGATGCGGGATCTGGTGCCGGTCCGCCGCCTGGCGGGCACGCTCGGGCAGGATGTCGCAGGCGCTGACCAACTCTACCAGCGGCGAACGGGCCAGGTTCGACAGGTACGGTCGTGAGACACTTCCGCAGCCAATCACCCCCACCTTGGTCGTGCCGGAAACCGGCTGTGCGGCGTCAGCGGATGTGTCGAGTGGTCCAAGGGTCATCGCCACACTCAGGGCGGCGCCGCGTCGAAGGAGGCTTCGACGGTCAATGGGTCTCGTTGTATTCATGGCTCCAGTTCTCCTAGGCTTCATCGTTTTTGCAACCGCCGCGCGTGCAACCTTCCCATCCTATCCGCCCGTCCGTCCCGTAGGAACAAGCCTAGCCCTCGCCTAGCCCGCGCCGTTGAACGGTTTTGCCTAGGGCGGACGTTGAGCGTCAGCTGTTGCAGAGATGCACGGCTTGCCCCCTGCGCCCGCCAGCGTCAAGTGCCGCTTCCTAGGCGACGAGGGTCAGCGAATGCGGGCCCAAGATCGGAAGATGAATCCCTTGTTCCAGAAGCGGAACCGCCTTCTCGACGAAAGCCTCGATCCCTGCGCGGCTGGCTTTGTTCGTACGAGATACCACTTCGATCACCGCCACGACTCGGTCGTCGCTGACATGCCGCACCGAAATCGCTTTCTGCCTGCGCCGGTAGTCGTGCATGTCGGTTTCGGCCGTGACGGCCTTTGACCAGGCCGCCGCCAAGACGCGGCTGGACGAACCGGCTGCCCCCGAAGGTGCCGACCCGGAAGCCGCCGAGCAAGCGGCCGCCGACCGGCAAGCCTTCCTCAAGGTGCTGCCATCGCGGTTTTCCTGACTACATGCCGCACCAGTAAAAGGGCAAAAAGCGAATCTGAGCAACCTGGCAATCCTGGCATCGGAATCTGCGACAAAGCAACAGCATCCAGAAGAGTTGGACCAACAAGGGCTGACTCCGCGAGGGAGCAAGTTCGGAACTGCCACAGAAGCGGCAGTAGTTCGTTGGCATGGTTTTCGATGTTCCTGTGTTTTTCGTCCGAATCCATGTGGAAACCTTATGAAACATACGGATTCAGAACGTAAGGTCAACCAGCAAAACGCGGTGTTGCCTGGTTCCGACAGCCCGGGGGGTTTGCGTCATAAAGTGTTTTGCAGCAACAGGTTGCCAACTGCTTGCACTGAAAATGAACTTGTTGGAATTCATAGAGAGTTCACCCAATCTCGGGGAATAGGCGGGGAACAGGGACACGGGTAATACTGTTCGGCACACCGGTTGCTAACGGCAGACATCCTCGACGCTTGCCGTCGAGTCATTGAGGAAAACTGGCCACGGCAGACATCCTCGACGCTTGCCGTCGAGTCATTGAGGAAAACTGGCCACGGCAGACATCCTCGACGCTCGCCGTCGAGTCATTGAGGAAAACTGGCCACGGGAGCATCCTCGACGCTCGCCGTCGAGTGCTTCAGGTTATTTGGCGGCATCACGGTGTCAGCCATCTATCCTGAATCTCCCGACGGCAAGCGTCGGGGATCACCGTCGTCCGAGGTGGACGCTTGTTCGTGGCCGCGTAACCTAAACCACTCGCCGGCAAGCGGCGAGGATGCCCACCTTGGCAAGAATCGTGCCGAACAGGGTTGGGACACAGGCGCGGGACGGTCTGGCTTGCACTCGCAGCACCATCATGGTACGGTTCGATCGTGTGCTGGCTGGGACAATGCCTGCTGGCTATATCCTGACGCCCGGCGAGACCGCGTAACGACGGCCGGGTTTCCCTTCGAGATGTACACGGAGAAGACCGATGAAATGGCATTTCCTGACGACTTTGGCCATGGCCGCTTGTTTGCTGACAGCTCCAGCTTGGGCTGGCGACTGGCCGCAGTTTCGATACGACAGGGGCCGCACGGCGGCTTCGCCATCCGAGCTGCCCGCCGATCTCCAGCTTCGCTGGACGCGCACGCTTCCTGCGCCTCGACCCGCGTTTCCCCACGAACTCCGGCTGGCGTACGACGCTTCTTACGAGCCCGTGGTGCTGGGCCGCACGATGTTCGTGCCTTCGATGATCAACGACAGCGTCACGGCGCTGGATACCGAAACGGGTAGGGAACGCTGGCGGTTCATTGCCGAGGGGCCGGTGCGTTTTGCCCCCGTGGCATGGGAGGGCAACGTCTATTTCGTCTCCGACGACGGTTATCTGTATTGCCTGGACGCCAACGACGGTTCCTTGCGTTGGACCTTCCGCGGTCTGCCCGAGGGGAAACCCGATCGCAAGGTCTTAGGCCACGGGCGATTGATTTCTTTGTGGCCTGCTCGCGGCGGTCCCGTGCTGGCCGAGGGCATCCTGTATTTTGCGGCGGGGCTGTGGCCGACCGAGGGTGTGTTCGTGCATGCGGTCAATGCCGAGAGCGGAAAGGCCGTGTGGTCGAACACCAACTGCGATCGCATCCCGAACAGCAATTGGGACCACGGCATCGGTTTCGAATCCGGATTAACCCCCCAGGGCTATCTGGCGATCGTCGGCGACAAGCTGGTCGTTCCCTGCGGCACGCAGCTGCCCGCGTTCCTCGACCCGAAGACGGGAGATCTCCATACTTATACGATGGGCTGGGGCGGGCGCAACGGGTTGCCCAAAGGCTGCTGGTTCGTGGCCGGTGTTGGCAACTATCTCAGCCACAGTGGTGATCTGTACGACATCACCCGTCCCAACAACGAGCGGTTCGCCGACACCCAACCCGGCAATCCGGACTACAAGCCCATGCTGTATCCTGGCGGCTGGACCAGGCTGGACATCGAACGGGCCAATCAAAGGGAACTTGATTCCTTCCGCCAGCCGGTGCTGACGCCCGAAGCCATCTACGACAGCGACGGCAGCATCGTGGCCCGCGATCTGACAGACGTCGCGCTTCAAGAGAGAACTCCGGCGGCGATCCCGTCACACCGCGCCCAGGATACGTATCCGGACAATTTTGAGGGCAAGTTTCGCCAGCTCTGGGAGCTGCCCTCGAAACTCGACGTGCAGATCAAGGCGGGCAACAGGCTGTACGTGGGCGGACCGGGAGTCGTGGAAGCGCTGGATACGACGGGCCAGGAACCCAAGGTCGTGTGGCGTGCGGAGTTCGCAGGTACGCCACAGCGGATGCTGGCAGCCGACGAGAAGCTGTTCATCGTCACGGCCGAGGGCAGCATTCTCGCTTTCGCGGCGCCGCAGCCCGGCGAGCCGGTTACCCACGTCGCGTCCGATTCTCCGCCGCCGCTGGCCGATGGCTGGACGGAAAAAGCGCACGCCATCCTCGAAGCCACTGGCGTCCGCGACGGCTATGCCCTGGTACTGGGACTCGATCGTGGCCGACTGGCCGAAGAGCTTGTTCGGCAGTCGAATCTGCACGTGATCGCCGTGGATGACGATGCCGCCAAGGTTGCGGCGTTGCGCGAACGGCTGGACCGTGCGGGGCTGTACGGATCGCGAGTGGCGGCGCTGGTCGGCAACCCGGTGACTTACCCCTTCTCACCCTACCTGGCGAGTCTCGTCGTTTCGGAAACCCCGGATGCTTTCGACGGGACAGCCGAGCGGGCGCTGGCAGAGGCCGTCTTCCATACCCTGCGGCCCTACGGCGGTATCGCCTGTGCCTGGGGCTCGTTGGCGGACCGCGGACGGATCGAAGAGATCGTCAAGGACGAGGCGTTTCCCGGCGCGACCGTCCGGGAGGCTGGTGACTTTGTCCTGCTGGTCCGATCGGGCTCGCTGCCGGGCGCCGCGGATTGGTCGCATGCCGATGCCAACGCCGCCAGTACCGGGGCATCGGAAGACGATTTCATCCGCTCGCCGATGGCCGTGCTGTGGTTCGATGCGTCGCAGCGATGGCACAAGTACCCAGAGCAGGACCTGGTTCGCGTGGCTGGCGGTCGCTTGATACTTTTCGAAGAGGGGGTGTTGCGGGCCTCGGATGTGTACACCGGCCGCAAGCTGTGGGAGGTCGAGGTACCCGTCGGCGTCAAACCCCTTGCCGACCCGCTTGCCCGCCAGGCTGTCCGCTATGGGAGACACCGCGAATGGGGGCCGCGTCCGAGCCTGTCACCGGGCACGCAACTGGTGGCCGTCGAGGATGCGATCTACCTGAGCGAGGGCACGAGTTGCCTGGTATTTGATTCGGCCACGGGGCAGCCGAGCGGAAGCATCCGCCTTCCCGAAGATCTCGAAACTCCCTGGTCCAACCTGCGCGTTTTCGATGACTATCTGGTGGGCAGCAGCGGTCGACACGTGTTGTGCATGGATCGCCGCACGGGGGCACTGCGGTGGCGGGTCGAGGCGGCTCGTGCTGCGTTGAGCCTTGCTGTGGGCGAGGACAAGGTATTCTGCGCCGAAGTGGCCGACCCGCGGCGTGGCGAAGACGAGACCCGCGACGGCAGCCTCTTCGCGCTGAGCATCGCCACGGGCGAACGCATGTGGCAGAGAGCGGGCGGCGGCAGATTGCGGTACAGCTCGTCGCTCGACGTCGTGGTGACCCCGGTGGGCTTTTATCGCGGCAGCGATGGCACGCCCCTGTGGCAACTGTCCGATCCGGCAGGGACGAAATTGGTCGTTCAGGGGCACGGCCTGCCCGCAGCGGGTCTGCCGGGATTGATTGCCGGCCACAAGCTGCTGGCGGGCAGCGAGCAACTCTTGACCATTTACGACATCCCGTCGGCCGAACCGATCGGCAAACCGCTCGAGTGGGTCCGCCGCGGATGTACGGGAACGCGGGCGAGTACGCACCTGCTGACCACGCGTTACCGCAGCAACTCGGCCTGGATCGATCTCGCCACGTGTGAGATCACGCCGTTGCTGGGTGTGCGCCCGGGGTGCTCGGTGAACAACAACCTGTACCCGGCGAACGGCTTGCTCAGCATGCCCAATCTCACCGGGGGATGCGTCTGCAACTTTGCGCCCGTTTCGTTGGCCTGCGTGCCTGCCAGCGTCATCCAGCGCAACGGCGCTGAATGACCAACCGGTTGGCCCGGATATCATCGAACCGCCAGTCACGGATTTGCGTGCTGGCAGAGGAGGGACGTACGGTGTCGGGCCGTGAAAGGCCAACCGACCGCTATTGCTCGTTGTTTTTCTGCCGTATATTCTTTCGCCAGCTTGTTCGTGTTGGTTCCTCCGTTATTTCTGCGTTGAGGCCCGCTGATGCGAGAGAAACTGATTGCAATCGGCCTGGACCTTGGTACCGGCGGCGCCCGCGCGGTGGCGATGGATTTCCAAGGCCAAATGATTGCCGAGGGTCGCGCCGATTTTCCTGTCGCCGCGTCCCGCGTGGACGGGCCGCGGGTCGAGCAGTCCCCGCAGGCCTGGACGACCGCTGCCGAAACGGCACTGCGCGAATTGGCGTCCGGACTGCCCGCCGGTCACCAGATCGTAGGGCTTGCCGTGGACGCCACGTCGGGAACGTTCTTGCTAGCGGATGAAGACGACCAGCCGTTGACGCCCGGCGTGATGTACAACGACCTGAGGGCCACGGACCAAGCGAAAGAGGCGGCCGAGGCCGTCCGCCAGACGCTGGCGCCCTACGGCATCGAAGTTGCGGCGGCGTTTGCGCTGCCCAAGCTGGTGTGGTTTGCCCGGCACGAGCCCGACGTGTTCCGCCGCTGTCGCCGCGTGGTGCATCAAACGGATTGGATCGTTGGCCGGCTGTGCGGCCGTTACGACGTGACGGACGTCTCGACAGCGCTCAAGACGGGCGTCGAACCGGCCACGCTGCAGTGGCCCGAGGCGATCGAGTCGCGGCTGGGCATCCCCCGCAGCCTGCTGCCCGAGGTCGTCCTGCCGGGCACGCCCATCGGCCAGCTCACCGGCGATGCGGCGGCGGCCACCGGATTGCCGGTGGGCACACCCATTGTGGCCGGCTGTACCGACGGGACCGCAGGCTGCCTGGCGAGCGGGGCGAAACAGCGGGGCGACCTGAACGTGACGTTGGGCACGACGCTGGTCTTCAAGGCGATCAGCGCCCAGCCGTTGCTCGATCCGGCCGGGGCAATCTACAATCATCGTCATCCGGCCGGAGGATTCCTGCCCGGTGCGGCCTCGACGACCGGAGGCGAGTGGATAGGGATGCACCTGGCAGGCCAGGACCTGGACGCGCTCGGCCGCCGGGCGGCCCGGCGGTTGCCTTCTGGGCACATCGCTTATCCCCTGGTCAAAACGGGCGAACGGTTTCCCTTTGCCTGTCCGACCGCGACCGGTTTCGGCTTGGAACAGCTCGCCGATCCGGCGGAACGGTTCGCGGCGGGGATGGAGGGTGTGGCGTTTTTGGAGCGGTTGGGCATCGAACGGTTGGAACAGTTGGGACTGGACGTCGGCCCGACCGTCTATGCCACGGGGGGCGGAGTGGCCGGGGAAACGTGGTTGCGGATTCGCGCCGCCGTCAACGGCCGCGCGTACTGCACGCCGCGCTATCCGCAGTGTGCCGTGGGAGCGGCCGTCCTGGCGGCGATGCCGCATGAGGGCGGCAGTGCCCGGGCTGTCGCGGCCATCGTGCGCCCCGGGCAGACGGTCGAGCCGGACCCGGCATTGGTCGAGGCCTACACGCAGCCGCGGGAACGATTCCTGGCGGCGCTACGGGAACGGGGGTACGTGCGGTGAGCATCTTCAAAGCGTGTGACGTTCGCGGCGTGGTGGGCGAGGAATGGGGGGCGCAAGAAGCGCGGCGGATCGGTCGCGCGTTGGGCGGCATGATCCGGGCACGCGGTGACGCGGCAATCTGCATCGGGGGCGACTTTCGCCGCAGCACGCCGCCGCTGAAACAATCGCTCGCCGACGGTTTGCTCGACGCCGGCCTGGCGGTCCACGACGTCGGTCAGCAGCCCACGCCAGTCGTGAATTTCGCCGCCCGGCATTTCGGCTGTCGAAGCGTCGCCGTGGTCACCGCTTCGCACAATCCGGCACGTTACAACGGCGTCAAGTTCGTGGTGGCAGGCCAGCCGCCCAGCCCGCCGTTGGTTCGCGAACTGGAGTCCGGGTTGGATGCGCCGCCCGCCGCACCGCGGGGAACGTTGGATTTTCGCCAGGTGACGGCCGATTACGAGTCCTGGGTGATTCGCGAGGCATGCGACCTGGTCGCGGCGTCTCCACGGTCCGCGACCTCTCCGGCTCGACGCGGGAACGCGAATTCGACGGGCTTGTCAGTCGTCCTGGACGCCATGGCGGGGACGTTCACGCACATCGCGCCGCGTGTGCTGGCAGCGGCCGGCTATGGCGTGAGCGTGCTGACGCCGGACATCGATCCGGATTATGCCGCCCGCAACCCGGACCCGTCCCACGACGCCAACTTGGCGCCGCTGGTGCGGGCCGTGATCGCCCGCCGGGCCGACGTGGGGGTGGCCTTGGACGGCGACGGCGATCGAGTCATCTTCGTCGACCACGCGGGACGGATCGCCAGACCCGAGCAGATTGCGGCGCTGCTGATCCAGCAGTGCTTTGACCGGCCGACCGTCGTGTACGACCTGAAATGTGCGTCGCTGGTCTCACAAGTCGCGGCGGCGGCCGGCGGTTCGGCCGTAATGCAGCCCAGCGGGCATGGATTTATCAAATCGGCGATGCTGCAGGTCGGGGCGGAATTGGGGGTCGAGGTCAGCGGGCACCACTTCTTCGGCATCTTGGACGGCGGCGACGACGGGCTGTTTACGGCGTTGGTCGTGCTGGGAATACTGGACAAGTTCCAGGTGAGTCTGGCCGACTCGCTGCGGCCATTCGCCTGGCCTGCGATTACACCCGACTTGCGGATTCCGTTTGCGGGAGATACGTTGGCGGTGGTGGAGGCGATTGCGAGCCGTTGCGGAGGCCAGCTCACACGGCTGGACGGCGTGCGAGCCGACTACGACGGCGGCTGGGCGCTGGCTCGAGCGTCGATCACCGAGCCGGCGATCACCTTTCGTTTCGAAGGCCGCGACCACGATCGATTGCGGCAAATCGCCGAACAGTTTCTGGCCGGCGCCGGGCCGTTTCGTGACCAGGTGCTGGAGAAAATCGGGCCGTGATCCAACCAGAATCCCAGCTAGGAGGGACGGGAGATGAAACGCGCGACGAAGCGGATGGCGGGTGTCGGCCTGTTGGGGATGCTCTGGCTGTCGGCCGGAGCCACACGCGCGGACGAGCAAGACCGGGTCGGCAAATTCGGCGATGTGTGGCGGTGGCGGATCAGCGGGGCCGTTCAAGTCGAGGAGGACGAGGTGCGGCGCGCGGTTCGTCGCGACCTGCGTACCCAGCTGGCCTGCCATCCGCTGGCCCCGCGCAGCGAACTGGCCACGACCGTCTCGCAGAAGCTGCAGGCGGCCTTGCAGAACTCCGGCTTTGCCGAGGCGCGGGTCGATGCGCGATTGGACTTGGATGCCAAGCGGCTCTGTGTGGACATCTTCGAGGGCCCGCAATCCGTCTGCGGCGAGGTGCGGATCGAGGGCAGCGAGTCGATCTGTGCCGAGGCCTTGCGCGAGCGTCTGACTCGACCCTATCCGCCCGCCCGGGCAGCTCGCCCGCAAACCGTCCAAGTCGGTGCCGAGCAGGTCGTGAAATGGTTCGACCGGCGGGGGCAACCGGTGGCCCTGAGCGATCCCATCTGGCAAGTCGGCAAACCGGCACCTTTGAGCGTGCCAGCCCAGTCACAGCTGGAACGCGAGGTGGCCGCGGCGCTGGCAGATCTGGGGTATTGCGACGCTCGATTCGAAGTGCTGCGTCAATCGCACGCCGAGACTCGGACCGTAGATCTGACTGTGAAGATCGCGGAACTGGGACAGCCGACCACTTTGCAGACCATCTCGGTAACCGGACAGAAGCGGTTCACGGATGCGGCGATCTTGGCCTGGCTCGATCTCCATCCCGGAGAAGTGCTGACGCGGCGGAGGCTGGTGGACCTGGAACATCAGCTCTGGCGCTCGGGGCGTTTTATTCAACACCACATCACCGCGGAAGCGTTGACGGCGAACGCGGCAAGCAGGCAGCTCAAGATCGAGTTGCAGGAATCGCCCTATTCCGGCCCGCTGGACGAGGAGTGGGGACGTGAAGCCAAGGCCCTGTTGCGCGCCCGCGACTGGCTCGGCAACCCTGACGGCTGGGGAGCGGACCTGGTCTTTACCCGCAAGGTCCAGGACGGCGTATTGGAACTCGTCCTGTCGCCGCAACAGGGCGCGATGCTGGTTCATCGGCCAGACGATGACGACCGTCCGCCGGGATTTACGGTGGCGTCCACAGCTGACCGGATCTTCTGCCGGATTGCCGGGGTCTCGGGGCGGTTGGAACTTCCGCTGCCGGAACTGGGAGTCGAACTGCAAATTGTCTTGACCCTGCAAAGCGAGCCCAAGAGTCCCGATCATCCTTTTCAAACCATGCTGGGGGCCGGCTATCAATCCAAGCCGGCCGAGCATTTGCTTCGCGGCTCTTTGCTTCGCCTCTCGCTGAACATCGCTCCGTCGGCTGCTCAGGCTTTCCTCTACCTCCCCGGCTCCCGGGTATCCTGGCAAGGCACGGAATTGACCGTGGAAACCGAGCGGGAACGGATCGTGGTCGAGGAGACCAGCGGACAACTGCTGCAGTTCCAGACCAAAGCGGAGACCAGCGGAATGACGATTACCTTTGTGCCCGCCGCGTATGCGCAGCGTTGGGCCGATTTGCGTCCCTTCATCGAGACGCCTCCCAACGTCTTTGACGCCAACCGCCCCGTCAGCTCTTGCCTGGAATTCCTGGTCGATGGCTTGGCCGCCTTGCTCGAGTCGCGGCGGGCGACGCCTGGCGTCCAGAAGATCTGTGAGAGCATGCCGACCTGCCGCACGCTGCTGGAGCGCGGCATCCTGCAGGACGTGGATGCGCTCCTGGCGAATTCGCGGCAGGATCCCCTGATCCGGCTGAACATTCCCGACGAGGGCGGTGACCTGTCCAACTGGCTGGGCGCGATCGTCGGAAACCTGGCGTTCCTGGCGACCGACACCTGTTTCCCGCACGGCAGCTGGCCGTGGATCGTGTGCCGGGAAGTGGCCTTTGCCCTGGCCAACGAGTCCAAGTATCTCCAGCCCACGTTGCAGCAGTTCCAGCGGGACGAACAGATCGGCCCGGTGGGAGCGCTCGTGGTGTCACGGCTCGTCGAGCGGATGGACGTGCGGCTGTCCCGACAGTTTGCCACGCGCGGACTGCGGGACACTTCGGTGGATGGTTTTCGCCGCGACTTTCTACCCCTGCTGGACGACGGCCCCTTGTTCGGGAAACTGATCGCCCGCCTGGCGCTCGTGCTGCAGGAAGTGGACGAAGCGACGATAGCGCGAGGGATCGGCAGCCTTCCAGAAGGGGATCGCCTGTGGTTTGCCGCCGCGGTGGCGCAGCTGCGTCAGGGACGCCAACTGCCGCTGGAACTTGCCATCGCGATGGCCCTGGAACAGGGGTGGCAGTCGGGGCTGCGAGCGCGCGTCGCGGCGGCCCTGGCGGAACGTCGCGGCCAGGAGGCATTTCCCATTCCGCTCGACACGGATTAAGCCGCGCCACGAATTCGCGGAATGGGAAGCCAAGCTTGCCCTGAATACGTTGGCCCCGTTAATGGATTAGGGAGGGAATCCGTCCGCCTTCAAGATCGTTCCCAGGAGGGCGATGAAAGCAGTGGCCACGTGTACCAAGGACGGTTCAAGTCCTTTCCGATGCAGTAGGACGAGCATTTCTACACGGTTTGTCGGTACGTCGAGCGGAACGCGTTACGAGCGAATCTTGCCCCTGGCGAGGAACGCAGGCGTGGGGCAGTCTGCATCGTAGCTGGAAACATGAGGACCAGCCGAGTTCGGCGAGCACGGGACGCATCGCCAGGTTGCCACTGCTCAGATCCTCTGCGGTCTGGACGCGGCGCACACGGTCGCGGTAATTGTCATAGGCCGGACTGCCCGTGAAGTTATAGTCGCGGATCATCGGCGCGCGCGGCCCGCTGCCATAGGCATCCTCAATGGCCAGCAGGTCGTCCCGCAGCGCGGTGTACTCGCGCCGAACCGCCGCGGGCAGGTCTTGGGCCAGCATCAGCAGCACCGAGAGTTGGTCCAGCAGTACGGACGCGTAGATATTGCTCATGTGCTCGCCCCAGCCCCAGTTCTCCTCGCGCCAGTAGCGCGCCGATGCGAGCATTTCCGCCGCCACCCGCTGCCGCTCGGCCTGCTGCCCCAGTGCTTCCAGCAATAGCCACCGGCATCGCAACATGTCCGTCTCACTTGTTGATAGGAATCACCGAGAGAAGTATAAACGAATACGAAGCGGGAAATCAAAGGCAATATTGTTCGGCACGAGGGTTGCTGCCGACAGGCATCCTCGACGCTCGCCGTCGAGTGATTGAGGAAAACGGGCCACGAGGGCAACTCACAGAACGCAAGCTTTGATCCTCGCCGCTCGTCGGCGAGTACTTCAGGCGAATTGGCGGTATCACCATCTCAGCCAACTATCCTGAATCTCCCGACGGCGAGCGTCGGGGATCACCGACGTCCGAGATGGCCGCGTGTCCGTGGCCACGTAACCTGAACCACTCGCCGACAAGCGGCGAGGATACGAACAGCAAGAATCGTGCCGAACAGTATTGGACCTGTCCCGTTTAGATGCCCTAGATGTAGATGCCCCTTCTGATCGTCTGCGGCGTCGTGAATTCAATGGATAGGAATTCCGTGAATTCAGTTTTTCCCCGGCGCCCGTTGGCCCGTGGACGATCCGTGCAGACTTGGGAATTCACCCCTGATTTATCGCCGAAACCGTTGTCCAGCTGCCC
>Ga0351972_10038_pt1 | contig 66409 bp, 57 predicted proteins | sample TotcelHFGM3001N9_FD_206747 | JGI IMG/M metagenome (GOLD analysis project Ga0351972, IMG submission 206747) | Enriched cells from coal bed in the Powder River Basin, Montana, United States - Total cells FGM rep2 HSBNCT.FGM.300.1.N9 ...
GTCAACGATGTTAGCCTGCTTGGCCATCGTTGCGTCCACGCCCGCATGCCCGGAAACCAGCTCCCCTCCCGCGAAAAAGATGCGGGTTGTGGTGTTGGAAAGTCCGCCGTTCGTCATGAAGACCGACCAGGGATTCACTGGATTTGCGATCGACCTGTGGGAGGAGAGCGCCAGACGCATGGGCTTGGATTACGAATATCGGGAAGCATCAACCCTCCAAGAGCTTCTCGATTCAGTAACCACGGGAAAATCCGATGTTGCGGTCACCGAGTTGACGATAAACGCCGAGCGGATGGAGCGAATGGATTTTTCCCAGCCGTGGTTCGACGCGGGTTTGCAGATGATGATTCATCAAGCGCCCCCGGCTGGTTTCTGGAGTTTCTTCAAGCAGCTTGAGGAGAACGGCCATCTTAGAGTGTATCTTTGGATGGCGCTCGGCGTGATCGTCGCTTCTTTTCTCCTTACGGCGCTGGACAGGCGCCTGGACCCCGAGTTTCCAGCGGAGTGGAAACAGGGCTTTTCCGAGAGTTTTTATCACGTCCTCTCGGTTCTGACGTCTGGGAAGACAAATCACAAGCTGGTGTTCGGAAGTTACGGGACGATGATCGCAGGTCTCTGGCTCGTCATGGGCGCGGGCGTTGTGGCTTACATAACGTCCTCGATCACCAGCGTCATGACTGTAAACTCTCTGGAACGGCGCATATGGGTCGCAGACAAAGGCAGGATCGAGGATTTAACGGATCTTAAAGGCAAGATTGTTGGCACGCTCAGCGGGAGCGTCGCGAACATGTATGTCGCGAAGGCGGGGCTGTCCGGCCGGGGATTCAGCACCCTCGGCAATCTCGTCAATGCGCTAGCGGAAAATCGCGTGGATGCGATCGTCGGCGACCAGCCTTCCCTCGTTTATCACCTACATCAGCACCCTGATTTACCCGTGATCGCCGTAGGCAAGGTCGTAAGACACGAAAAGTATGGGTTCGCCCTGAAGGCCGGGAGCCCAATCCGTCTGAAGCTCTCGAAACAGGTGATGCTCGCCTGGGAGACCGGCCTGATAGATCGTTTACGAAAAAAATATCTTGGCGGCTGAGAGCGCGCAAAACGCGTGGCGCAATCGCGAATTAAGAGATAGCGTGTCGCCGTTAACTACAGGAGAACTTATGGCACACTTTCGGATTTTGGTGACCGCGGCTACACTTGGTCTTGGTTTTGCTATCGCGCCTACAGCATCGAACGCCATGCCGGCGGCCTCGGTGAATGCTGCGGTTCAGGCTCCGATCGAGAAAGTTTATGGGGGATGTGGCGTTTACGGACACCGTGGCCCATATGGCGGTTGCCGGGCTGGCGGGCAGGCTACTGGGCGCTATCGCAGGTAAGCGCTCTTCTTTGGCCAATGCAAAGCACCCGAGGACTTGACCTCCTCCGGGTGACGCACTTGAGACCTGGTTGGCGAGTTTCAGACGGGCTCTCAAGATTCTAAAGGAGGGGCGCTGGCTGCTGCGCCCTTTCCGCTTTGAATTCTTTGGGAGGGGGCCTTTGGCTGGCGCTCCATTTTTTGGAAGAGATTGCGCTGCACTCCGCAGCCCTGGAAACGCCTCAACTCCGCTGACGACCGCCTATAGCCTGGCGTGACATCGGGTAAGCAGGTCGACGATTAGATAGACCTTCGTCGCCCAGAGTTCGGAGCCGCGGTATTCGCGGCGCAAGTAGAAGGGCGCCTATCGACGCGGAGCCAATGTCCGCGTATCGAGGGCGGGTATGATCGCTTCGAGGATTTTCCGTGACATCAAATACAGATCAGCCGAATACGACCGAACTCGCCGCTGAAATCGTGGCGGCCTTCGTTTCTCGCAATTCGCTTCCGGTGTCGGAGCTTCCTGCTCTGATCTTGTCCGTGGATGCGACGTTGCGCCGCCTCGCCACGGGCGCGCCGGCGACGCCGGCTTCGCCAGCCGAGCAACCCACGCCCGCCGTCTCCATCCGCAAGTCGATCACCGCGGACCATCTGATCTGTCTGGATGACGGGAAGCGGTTCAAATCGCTCAAGCGGCATCTCGCAACGCTGGGGATGACGCCGGAGGAGTATCGCGCCAAATGGGGCTTGCCCGCCGACTATCCCATGGTCGCGGCGAATTACGCGGCGCGGCGCTCGGACCTGGCGAAGAGCATGGGGCTCGGTCAGTCGCGCGACAAGGCGGCCCCGGCAAAGCGCGGGCGCAAGCCGAAGGCGAGCGCTTAAATTGGTGACGCGGGCGGTGATCTGAGAGGCATTGCCCGTCCCAAAACGCTCGTGATCGGCCTTGTCCACCGAGACGCCTATGAAACCGCTTCTTCCGTGCAGCGGCATTCAGCGCATGGGTCTTTGCACCACGCGTCGCGAACCAGCCTTTTGGCGGCTTTGATCGCGAGGGCAGGGTCACTTCGATGTAAATCGAGGTTGAGATGGACGCGCAGGAAATCGGCCCAGCGAAACTCGGCGAAAGGCGCATGATCCTTCGGGCATCCGCAGTCCCGGCGCAGTCGGGCTATGAGGCTCCGGAAGGGATCGTCCGCCAAGTCCTGGAGCGCGTGCGGCAACTCCGAAAGGGTCTGCGGCGCGCCGCTAGAGCAAATCAAGCCGCGTTTTCGTAGCGCCACGAAAAACTGATTAGCATCGAGGCTGGACAGGTCTTCGATCCGACGCACTGAAACTAAGTCGATGCTCTCCTGAAGAAGCGCGAGCGCCATGTGATGTCCGTCAATCAGGAAATATTGCGCGCCAGGTCCGCATACAGCAGGAAAAGGGTGAGACGCGAGAAAACGGAGTTTCTCTCCAGCCGACAAGGCTCGCCACTTCGCGCGCTTAGCGCCGACCTCCTCATATCCGACCGCTATCTGGGTCGGTCGCAGCTGCGCAAGCTTGACTGAAACAGTTTTCGCGGCGGCTTCCATTCTTGGCAACCATTCTGACGCCGTCTTTGACGTGGCCACGCGGGCCCGCGCTCACAAAGCGCTTGTGGGGGTAGGGGAAACGGTCTGGCCAAATCCCGCTGAAGAAAACGCCCAGACTGAGCGGGCGCATTTCAGGAAGGAGTCCAGCTGATCCTGAGGGCGAACCGCCGTCTGCTGCAATGCGGTCATTCGACGCGCGGATCAGCTTGCCGTTTTCCTTCGGCTCAATATGAAGAGCCTTGGCGAAGCTTTGGAAAGCGGCGATCGACGTAGAACATTTGAGCATCTGCTCCCTTGCCGGAAACAGAACGGATCGGATAGACTTGCGCACATGTCGGCGTGCCGCTGGCTTCAGCGCAACTTTTTTTTGCTGTTTGCCGCCGGGGCGACGACGCTGCTCGCGATGTGGGTCCTGTTTGGCGTCCACCTTTTTGGCGGCGGTAATTAGATTGTTGCGCAGACGTTCGTCGCGCGCGCGCCGCTATCGCGAGACATCTGCTTCGCCATTCGGCGACAACGACCGATTGCGCCTCGCGAGTAGTCTGACCCACGGCCAATCGGCGCAAGCTTGAGATGGTTGGCGTCGAGCGACCGCTTTGACAGTCCTCTGACCATTCCTATTTTACGCTCATGGATCTGCCGATCGGCGAACTGTTCATCTTGGGCTTTCGCGACCCGCTCATACCTGGCTGGCTGCAAGATTTTGCCCGTAACTTCGGCTTGGGCGGAGTCATTCTTTTCGACTACGACTGTACTGATCGGAAATTCGAGCGGAACGTCTATGGGCCGGCTCAGCTTGAGGAGCTTTGCGAGCGTCTTCACGCTCTCCCCTCGCGCCCCCTCATTTTTATCGATCAGGAAGGCGGCAAGGTCCGCCGGTTGAAGGAAGAGCGGGGCTTCCTGCCGCTGCCCAGCGCCCGCCAATTCGGGCGATTGACCCGTGCGGAGCGGCAGGCCGTTTTACGCCCGTCCTATGCGCAAATGCGACAGATCGGCATCGATGTGAACCTGTCGCCGGTCGTCGATCTCGACATCAACCCCGACAGCCCGGATGTGGGGTCCGTCCAGCGCAGCTACTCAAGCGATCCCAAGGTTGTAAAGGCATGCGTGGAGGCGCTGGCGGAAGTCGCCGGTTCGGTGAATTTGAAACTTTGCCTGAAGCACTTCCCCGGTACCGGCGGCGCCAAGGTGAACCCCCATGACCATGTCATGGATCTTTCCGATTGCCTCACCGACGCGCAAGTGAACGTGTTCAAGGAGCTGATCGCACGCGTGCCGATGGTCCTGTTCAGCCATGGCATCGTCAACCAATGGGAGAAAGACACGCCCGTCTGCCTCTCGGCCGTCGCGGTGAATAAAATGCGCGCCTGGGCGCCGGACGCCTGCATCCTGACCGACGATCTGCAAATGCAGGGCGTGCAAAAGCTGATGTCGACAGGCGAAGCTTGCGCGAAGGCGGTTCACGCCGGCGCGGATTTCATCCTCATCGGCAACAACATGAAGGACGAGCAGGAGCAGGCGGCTGCATTCGCGCGGCGGCTGCTCTCGGCCTGCACGCAGGATGCGTCCATGCGGGCGCACGCCGAGGCCTCCATCAAACGAATAAGGAAGGTGAAGTTTGGATGAAGCGTGGAGCGCTCAAACTGGTGCCCTACTCGTGGGTCGCATCTTCCCGAATATACGGTTTGATCTCTCGAAGATCCTCCGCCTTCGTCCGCTCGACCATCAAGCTCATCGCGCGACGTAAATGGCCCTCTGCCTCATCCAGCGCCGCCGCCGCCTTGGCGAGGCCGTAGCCCTGCAGCAACAGAAAGGCGAGCTTCACGCTCCCGCCGGCGCGCTGCAAGGCCTCGTGGATCTCCTCGTCGGCGCGGCCGGTCAGCCGCGACAGGATTTTTTCGCTCCGTCGGACCAGTTTCTTATTCGACGCCTGCACATCCACCATGAGGCCGTCGTAGACGCGCCCGAGCAGAATCATCACGAGCGACGAGAGCAGAATAAGCGTGATTCGCTGGGCGGTTCCCGCCTTCATCCGCGTCGAGCCGGCGATCGGTTCGGCGCCGGTTTCGAGAAAAATCCCATGATCGGCCTCCTGGAGAAGCGGCGTCCCGCGATTGTTCGCGACGCCGATTGTCAGGGAGCCTCTGTTCTTCGCCTCGCGCAAACAGGCGAGCGTAAAAGGCGTCGTGCCGCTTGCGGCCACCGCGATGGTCACGTCGGACGCCCCAATCTCATGGCGCCGAACCAGTTCGACCGCCTGATGGTCCTGGTCTTCGGCGCCTTCAACAGCGTGTAGCAGGGCGGTTTGTCCGCCCGCCATGAGGAGCAGAAGCCGATCTTGCGGCCAGCCGAAGGTTGGCATGAGCTCCGCCCCATCCTGAGCCGCCAACCGACCGGATGTGCCCGCGCCGACGTAAACGAGCCGTCCAGGCCCCCGCAGCCGGCGCTCAATCGCAAGCGCCGCCCGCTCAATCGCGGGGCGCGCGGCTCGAACGGCGGCGACGGCGGAAAATTGCCCTTCGATCATGGAATCCAGGATCTCGGCCGGCTCCCAGACGTCGATCTTGGCATAGCGCGGACTTTGGCGTTCAGTCTCCGTCGGGCACATCGGCGCAATTCCAGCTGATAAGCCGCATATGGCCAAATGGTGGGGAGAGTTCAAGCTAAGCTTCCTATCAGCCAGCTCATGACGCCGGCGCCGACGCGGGAGCTGCGCTGGAACTTGCTTTCCCGCGCGTCCGGCTCAATCTCTGTGCTGCTGGGTTCGACCGAAAGCGGAAAATAATGACCGTCCTCGATGCGCAGATGATTTGCGATATGCGAGAGGCTCCGGCGGCCGTGCGACGACAAGATGAGGCGCTCGCCGAGGTTCTCCCAGTTCTCGCGGATCGGTTACGGCGTAAGCCGCCTCAAGTCGTCGTCACCTGCGCGCGCGGCAGTTCGGCGCACGCAGCGACCTTCGGCAAGCATCTGATCGAGCGATACCTCGGCGTCGTGGTGGCGCCCGCCGCGCCCAGCATCACGACGATCTATCACCGGCCTCTGCGCCTGGCTGACCAGCTCTTTCTCGCGATTTCACAGTCTGGCGAAAGCAGCGACATCATCGAACAGGCCGCTGCGGCGCGCTCTTGCGGGGCGGTGACCGCCTGCATCACAAATGACCCGGCGAGCGGGCTGGCGCAGGCTTGCGAGTTCCTGTTGCCGATGGCGGCGGGCCCCGAGCTCAGCATCCCCGCGACCAAGACCTTCGTCGCATCGGTGGCGGCGCTCGCCCGACTGGTCGCCTTTTGGGCCGAGGACAAGCCGCTCGCGAACGCGCTGACGGCATTGCCGGATCGCCTCGCCGCCGCCGGCGATCTCGACTGGAGCTGCGTCCTGGAGAAGATCGCAGGCGCGGAAAGTCTCGTCACGATCGGACGGGGTCCCACACTCGCCATCGCGCGCGAGGCCGCCCTGAAACTGAAAGAAACCTCGGATCTGCACGCCGAATGCTTTTCTTCGGCCGAATTCCTCCACGGCCCGGTCGCTCTGGTGGCGCCCGACTATCCCGTGCTCATGTTTGCGCCGACCGACGCCGCCGCCGCCGGGATGACGCAGCTCGCCGAGGATCTTAAGGCGAAAGGCGCCGCGGTCTTCATCACCTCATCGGAGGAGGGAACGCCCGACCGGCTTCCGGCATTGCCCCCTGAACATCCCGAAACCGACGCGATCTGTCTGATCCAGAGCTTCTACGCCATGGTCGTCCGCCTGGCCGCGATGCGCGGAAAGAACGCCGACCGGCCGCGCCACCTGCGCAAGATCACGCGCACCCGATGAACGGCTGCTCTCGACGCGCAGTGGCCGCGGACGTCGTCTTCGACGGCGAAAAAAAGCATGACGACTTCGCCGTCGTGATTGAAGATGCGCAAATCGCGGCGCTGACGCCGCGATCGGATCTTCCATCTTCGATTGAAGTTTACAACGTCCCTCAAGGCGCATGGCTCGCGCCGGGCTTTATCGACATTCAGGTCAACGGCGGAGGAGACGTCCTTTTCAACGCCGATCCGACGCCCGCCGCTTTGGCGAAAATTGCGCAGGCGCATCGCAAGTTCGGCGTGACGTCGTTTTTGCCGACGCTCATCACGGATAGCGATGAGGCGATGGTGGCGGCGCTTGGCGCCGTCGGCGCCGTCATGGCGCGCGAGCCCGGCATTCTCGGCATTCACCTCGAAGGCCCTTTTCTGTCTCCGCAAAAACCGGGCGTTCATCGGCGAGAGTTTATCCGCCGTCCACAAGCCCATCATCGCCAAATGCTCGGCGCGTTTCGTGAGGGCGTATTGCTCGTGACGCTCGCGCCCGAGGAAACGCCCAGCGGCTTCATCGCCGAACTTGTCGCTGCGGGCGCGAAGGTCTCGCTCGGTCATTCGATGGCGACTTATGAGCAAACCCGCGCCGCAATGGCCGAGGGCCTGACGGGCTTCACGCATTTATTCAACGCGATGCGTCCGCTTTCCGCGCGCGAGCCCGGACCTGTCGCGGCGGCGCTCGAATCGCCCCGCGCCTCTTACGGGATGATCGTCGACGGCGAGCACGTCGCCCCGGCCATGCTGGGATTGGCGATGCGCGGCGTCGGGCGTCCCATGGTGGTGAGCGACGCCATGCCGCCGGTCGGCGGGACGAAAGCAGAGTTCGATCTCCTTGGCGCGCGGATCGTGGTCCGCGACGGCAGTTGCCGCACGCAGGAGGGCGCGCTTGCAGGATCGTCGATCGAGATGGCGAGCGCGGTGCGCAACTGTGTGCGGCTTCTCGGACTTCCTCTGGAGCAGGCCCTGCGCTGCGCCTCTCGCCACCCTGCCGAGTTTCTAGGTCTCGGACGCTCGCTCGGCCGCCTCGCGCCGGGATATCGCGCCGACATGGCGGCGTTCGACCCGATGGATATTTCGGTCTCCGCCGCCTGGGTCGCCGGCGAAAGATCTGATTATTGTCCCCGGGCTTAGCTCGTGGGCCGCGTGAGGAGCTCGACCGCCTCGCTCAAGCGAATGCGCATCCACAAAAGTGCTTGCCGGGCGAAGAACTATATCGCAGACAATTTCTCACTTCTCGATTCATTGGATTGGATCGAGCTCGCTGCGCTTTTAGGGAGAGACCGATGTCTACCGATCAAAACTTCCCGTCGGAGAAAGTGGCGTCGGAGACCGCCGCGCCGCAGGTTGCGCGGCCTCTCAATCAGCGTGGCCGGGTGGAACGTCGAGAGGTGCTGCGCGCGGGCGCCGCCGGAATCATCGGGACCATTTTCGGCGGCAAATCCGCCAATGCGACAGGGCTGTTCTCAGGCCTGATGGGCGACTCAGCGTCGGCGGCGGAGGCGACTGCGCCGCGTCTTGCGACGCTCGGCGACTACGTCTGGCTCACCCCGACGAAGCTCGGCGGAGGCGCTCAGGTGCAGGATCTTGCGACCGGCAAGACAATGGCCTGGATCGAATATTGGAATTACGGCGACAGCTGCCCCATCGCCCATCATCTCGCGGCCTTTCCTTCGGCCGACCCGCGCAAAGGCTTCGAGTTCGTAAACTCGACCCAGGGTGGGCAGAACGTCCTGATTTATGGCATCCCCACGCAGATCCGGGAACATGGAATGCTCGATCCTTTGTGGGGTCAGGGCAATCAGATCTATCGCGTCGGCTTCGACGGGCAGCAGATGAATTTGCTCGAGAATGTCGCCGAGACCACGGGGATCGGACTTGGCGTGCACACCGTCATCTTCCCGGATGCGTCTGGCTTCACGGTCGCGGACGGGCAAAAGGATGTGGTCGCCTTCTTCAATCGCGCCACCGGAAATCAGAAGACGACGGTGATCGACGCATTCCGTTTCGACTGGCGTGGAAACGAGCCGGACGGCGTGCTCGAGGACAACTGGTTCAAGGGGGGAACCGTTCGCGTTTCCCGTCTCTTAAAGGCGCCTGACACCGGGCTCTACGATTATCGCGGCGTTAGGGGAAACAAGCTCGATTGGGAGATGGTGCCCATGGGCGAGTATCTCGCCTATTCGGGACAGCTTCCGGGCGACTCGGTGAAGACGCTGACCGGCGCCGATAATTGCGTCCACCATCCGATCCATCCGCTCTCGCTGGTGACGCTTCGCATGTTCGCCGTCGGCGTCGTCATCGACCGCACGACGATGGAGCCGGTTGCGTGTATTTCTTCTCCGGACGGCACGACGAAGGAAAGCATTCCGGTCAAGAAAATCGCTGACGGCATTTGGGACATCAAGCTGGATAATGTCGTGTCGTCGGGACACGAATGCGGCTTTGGACCGCACGGCAAATGGTTCACCATGACGAACAACACGCGACAAAACAGCATGGGCGTGTTCGACTGTTCGGATCGCGATCCGCGCAACTGGAAGCGAGTCACCGAGTTCAAGGATTCGCATTGGGTCGGCTCAACGCCGAGCCCGTTCCACATCACCTATTCGATGGACGGCTCGAAGATGTTTGTCTCCGAGCTGCATCGCAAGCCGGCGAAAAGCGCCATCGTCGTCGTCGACACCAATACGTGGACGACGATCAAGCGCTTCGAAAATGTGGGCGTTGACCTGCAGACGATGCATGTCACCTATGACGGCAAATATGTGCTCGCGATCTTCAGCGGATTCCAGCGGCTCGAAGGAGGAACCTTCGTCTTCACGCAGGATACGCTGGAGCCGGTTGGTTATATTCCGAACTTTGGCGGTCACCACGACTGCGTTATTGTTCCGCGGAACAATGAGGAACTGATCCACAGCCGCTGCACCACGGTCTGAGGGGATCGGCGGAATCCGCCGCAAGACGCTCGTTCGACTCGCTTGCGCCCGGCGACGAGCCTCTCGAGCGATCGCAGCTCCTCAACGAAGCGGTCCCGCCCCGTAAGCCAGGCCGCATCGCACTGCAGATAACGGTTCCACCTATGACGAAACGCCATCGCTCGCGCTTCCTGCTGGTGCGGCTCGGCGCTCAGAACGTCGGACGTCGGCTGCTGCGGAGTCTGTTGCTCGGCTTGGCGGTGATGATCGCCGTCGGGGTTGTCTTCTCCGGCTTTGTCACCGGCTGGTCGCTGCGGGAAGGAATCTTGACGACCTTTTCGCGAATGGGCGCCGATCTCGTTGTCGTGCCGCATGGCGCCTTGGTGAACATCACCAGCACCCTGCTCACGATACAGCCGACGGACCTCGATCTGGATGCCGCGCTGGGTGAGAGGCTGAGAGCCGTTCCCGGCGTGGCGAAGGTCGCCGCGCAACATCTCATCCGCGCGAGCGTCGAAGGACGCGCAATCAATCTGATCGCCTATGATCAGGCGACCGATTTCACCGTCGAATCATGGCTTCCCGTGGGCGAGAAGCCCGTGGCCGCGACCGGGGGCCTGCTGATTGGGGAGCGGGTCGCGCTGAAGACCGGCGAAGCCCTGACGATTTGCGGTCGGTCGCTGGTCGTGACGGGCCGATTGGGTCGAACGGGCGTGGGCCCCTTTGACGAATCTTATTTCATCACTTTTTCCGCGCTCGACGAACTTGTCGCCGCCGCGATCCGGGCGCGCCCTGCGAACGCCCCTGTTCATCCGCCCGCGGCTCCACCCTCGGAAGGGGCCGACGCGACGCATCATGATCACGCCGCAGGACGGGCCGAATGCCTTCCGTCAATCGCGCAGGATCGTGTCTCTGCATTTCTCCTGCAACTGTCGCCCGGCGCCTCGGCGGAGCAAGCGCGCTTCGCCATTGGACAGATTCCGGCCATCAAAATCGTCACGGGCAATCCGATCTTCACCGCGGCACGTCAATCGCTAGGAAGTCTATTCTGGGGCGTGGCGATCTTCGCGGGCTTGCTGATGCTGGCGATATTCTTTCTCGTCTCGTTGTTGTTTTCCGCCATCGTCCAAGAGCGCTATCGTGAAATCGGCGTGTTGCGGGCCATGGGCGCGAGGCCGGCGCAAATCATATCGATCACCCTGATCGAGGCGGGGCTCATCACAGGCTTTGGCGGCCTGTTAGGCATCGGCGCGGGTTTCTCGCTGATTTTCGTTTTTGCCCGTTCTCTCGGCTTTTATTTCTCGTCCCTCGGCGTGCCCTTCGACGCGCCGCCTGCTGGAATCATCTGGATCGCCGCGGGCGCCGCCGCGCTCTGCGGCGTTGCGATCGGCGTCGGAGGTGCTTTTGTCGCCGCTTGGCGGACACGGCGTCTCGAACCCTATGCGATGATCCAGATGGAAAGCGCGCGATGATCCTTTCCGCCAAGGGTTTGCGGAAGCATTACGGCGGCGATCCTGGCGTGGACGCGGTGATCTCTGCCGATTTGATCATTGGCGCAGGTGAGTTCGTTTCGATCGTCGGACGTTCTGGCTCCGGTAAATCGACGCTGCTCGCCATGGTCGGCGGGCTGACGGCGCCGACCGCGGGCAGGGTTCAACTGGCGGGGGACGAGATCTGGGATCTCCCCGAGGCGCAGCTTGCCGATGTCAGGCGGGAGCGGATCGGCTTCGTCTTTCAGTTCCAGAGCCTCCTCCCGAATCTTCGCGCCATCGACAACGTCGCCTTGCCGGCCCTGCTGGGTAACGACGTGACGCCGGAATACGCCTATGCGCGCGCGCAAGGCCTTCTTGCCCGCGTCGGCCTGAGCGATCGGATGACAAGCTTCCCGGGACAGATGTCCGGCGGCGAGCAGCGTCGCGTCGTCATCGCTCGGGCTTTGATCAATGAGCCGCAATTACTTCTCGGGGACGAACCGACAAGCGATCTCGACGAGGAGACGGAAGAAGAGATCTTCGCGCTGCTCGACAATTTACGACGAGAAGAAAATTTCGCCATGGCGCTCGTCACGCATAACCATGCGCTTGCGCAACGCGCTGATCGCATGTTCGAGATGCGGCAAGGAATTCTCCTTCCGAGCGACGCGCCGCGCGCCTTCGCCGCTGCGCCGATCCGCTACGCCGAACCGACCGCGGTAAAAACACCCGCGCCGGTCGGCGCCGATGCAGGCGGCGCGCGCGATTTCGAAAAACTCGGCAAGACGCTGTGGGCGACAGCGGGTCGCATCTTCGCCGCCGCGGCGCTGTTGTTCATTCTCGCGTCGTCGGCGAATTACGGCGTGGCGCGCTACCAACAGTATGAACTTGACGCCGGTCGGCAGCGACTCGCCGCCCTCGAAGAGCTTGCGACGTCCACTTTGCAGAGCGACATCGCGTCAATTACGCGGCTCGGCGACAGCCGTTATGAGGTGACGATTTATCTGGAGAACACAAAAGCCGAACAACCCATTTACGTCATGTCGCCGAGCGTGCAGGGTTTCGTGCAGGTTGGAGTCGGCTGGCAGGAAGCGCCGCTCACGCCGATCGAGGACGCGACCGCCGCGGTGCTGAAAGTCACAGGCCGGCAGCTCTACCGCTTCATCTTTGAGGCCCGCCTCACGAAATTCACCGAATTATTGCCGCACTACATGCATGTGCGCTTCAGCAACAACATGCTTGTCAGTCCCGAGAGCACACCCACGAATGAGTTATTTCAGCGGGTCGACAATTATTATGTCTATCTGAAGCCCGACAATGTTGATGACGCTACGATCGCAAAAGATGTCCGATTTCCCGGGCCGCCTCCGCTCTGGATCTGGATGCCGCCGCACTGACGTCGCGCGCCTTGGCGCCCTTTCTAAGCTCTCTCCCTCAAGTCGATGGGCGCAATCCTCGCGCTACGCGGTTGCGGCGTCCAAAATCGCCGCTGCTTCGATAAGGTCGAAGTCGGGAATTCGCGCGTTCGTCAAAGGATCTTCGCCTGATATCCATTGATCGAGCGCATTCGGCGCGGAGAGCGCGCAGTTGAGCGCTCTGTTGACCTCGTAGAGTCCCCAAGCCAGTCCGGCGCGCCGCAGCGCCGCCATCAGGGCGTTCTGAACGAGGCTGCGGACGACGAGATGCGGCGTGGAGATCGGCGCTTCAACGGCTTCGCCTCTCACCGCCGCAAGGCATAACGCCTTGTCAAAGGCCGCATGACCGCGGCAAGCAAGCGGACGAATTTTATAGGCGAGGCATAATTCGCCTTCGATCAGCGGGCAGGCATGCTGGGCGGTCAGTCGCTGTTCTTCAGACAGGCCGCCAACGGCCTGATCGGCGTCCGCAATGCGCTCACGGAGCATTATGCCGCGCTCCCGAAAGGCGACGGCGTTAACGGAAATGAATCGCGCGAGCAGAAATATTTCCGGAGCCGTCGCAACGACTCGAAGGCGGCAACAGGCTGCGCATTCTCCCTGACAGGCGAGCGCTGGCGCGCCGGTCGCCTGGATGGCGACGTTCTGCGTGAAACTGTCAAAAGCTTGCGCGCAGAGCAGCGCGACAAGCTCTGGGCGCGCCCGGCAGGAGCCTATCGTTTCGCCGAAGGCATGCGACGCGGCCTTGAAGAAGGCGGAAGGGCTGATATCCCCGCTCATCGGCTTTTTCCACCCCTACGCCAGTAGAAGACGATCGGCGCAGCGCTGGCTTCGCTCGCGCCGACTTCGGTGGCGGACTCCAACTTATAAGACTGCGATACCCGCGGAGCATCGTGCTGGTGAAGAACGCTGGGTAGATTGGCGGGTCGGAAGAGAAGCCTGAAACCGGAGAGGATCTTCGGCCACCTGGGGCGCTCCGGCGCCATCCGCGATTCCGCCTCGACAGCGAATGGGGGGGATCGATGGTAGCGGAGGAGGGACTCGAACCCCCGACACAAGGATTATGATTCCTCTGCTCTAGCCGACTGAGCTACTCCGCCCCGAGCCGCTTAAGCGGTCTGGAAGAATTTGCGATATAGGTCGGCGTCCCCGCGCAAGTCAAGGCTGCGAATCTGTAGCGCGACAAACCAAAGGGCCTCTCGCGACAAACCAAATGGCCGCCCCTGAAACGCCGGCCATAGGCTCAGGCTCCGCCAACAGCTAGCGGACGAATGGCGGCCCCTGACCTTGCGATGCGTCGCGTGAGAGTGCGGACATGTGCGACGAGGGCCCAAGCCACCGTGCTGGCGATTGTGGCCTCGAAATCGAAAATCCTGCCTATGTCCCAGAATTCCTGCACAAACAGGACTTCAAGGCGATCGGCCGAGCGATATGGTGGGATAATCGATTGTAAGTCGTTTCGAAGAAAGGTAATTTACGGCGCTCGCCCTTGTCGCCGAGCGCATTGCGTTATGTGAATTATTAGGAGGCTTGCCTCATGCAGTTTCAAGTCACAATCGACTGTAGCACCGGGGCGCTTAGCGGGGATTCAATCTTGCGCAGCCAGGAACTCGCCAACATTCTAATCGCCGTGGCCGCGGATTTGTTGGACCAAGGCTTGGCGCTTGGCGACAAACTGCCGTTGCGTGACCACAAAGGTCACTCCGTCGGAGCAGCCCAACTGACCAAAAAACCCCACGTGCTTTCGCTTCGAGCGTGCTCCTAACGCACGCGGGAGGCGGCGCTGATCGTCTACGCGAAACAGGCGGCAGCGTGACTGATACGCTGCACGGCTTAGCCAAACTCGACCGCATCCACTTCCTAGTACGCTAGACTATTGCGCTTCGATCGCTCGTCATAGAACTGTCTGGCGTTTTGATGCTCGCTCGGCCTTTCCCCGCTTACTTCCGAGTTCGGGCGCCAGCGCCGACCAGAACTCCCGCATTTTCCCATCGAAGCCCGGACAATCCCGGTTAAGCCCGCCACTCTCATCTGATCTGTCGCGTTACACCAGGGGGCTTGCCGTCACCACGGTCGTAGCTCCGCAGCGGCGGCCTCATCCGCGCAGGTCGCGGAGCGGGAGCCTTTCCTTTGCCCGCGCGCCGTGCGACAAGCCGGCGGAGCCCCCGCGGTCGGCCGGCCCGCCGCAGGCCGTCCAGTTCGCCTTGTCGTAGGGTCCGGGTCGCGCGCCCATGTCGGTCAGACATCCGATCATCTCCATCACCGGCTCGTCCGGCGCCGGCACCAGTTCGGTCAAGGCGACGTTCGAGCAGATTTTCCGCCGCGAGCGCATCGAGGTCGCCTATGTGGAGGGCGACAGCTTCCATCGCTACGATCGCGGGGAGATGAAGGCCAAGCTCACCGAGGCGCATGCGGTGGGCAATCAAAATTTCAGCCATTTCGGCCCTCACGCCAATCTACTGTCGGAGCTCGAGACGCTCTTTCGCGAGTATGGCGAGACAGGCTCCGGCCGCTACCGCCATTACGCGCATGATGAAAACGAGGCGGCGCGGCTCGGCGTGCCGCCTGGAACGTTCACCGACTGGGAAGAACTGCCGGCCGATACCGACGTGCTGTTCTATGAAGGGCTGCACGGCGCGGTCGTCACCGATGACGTCAATGTCGCGCGCTACGCGGATCTCAAGATCGGCGTCGTTCCGGTCATCAATCTGGAATGGACGCAGAAGCTGCATCGCGATCGGCATTCGCGCGGCTATACGACCGAGGCCGTCACCGAGACGATTCTGCGGCGGATGCATGACTACGTGCATTATATCTGTCCCCAGTTCTCGGAAACCGATATAAATTTTCAGCGCGCGCCGACGGTCGACACCTCCAATCCCTTCGTGGCCCGGTCGATTCCGACGCCCGATGAGTCGATCGTCGTCATTCGCTTTCGCGATCCGCGAGGGGTGGACTTCCCCTATCTTGTGTCGATGATCGCGGGAAGCTGGATGTCGCGCGCCAATTCCATCGTCATTCCAGGCAATAAGCTTGATCTCGCAATGCAGCTGATCCTTACTCCTAGGATCCTCGAACTGGTCAGACGCAGGAAAGGCGTGACGTGAACGACACTCTATTGACGGCGGCCAAGGAAATTTCGACGGCGGACGCAAAATCCGATCCGACGCGCTACGCTAACGCCATCCGAGCCTTGGCGATGGACGCGGTCGAAAAAGCGAAATCCGGCCATCCCGGCATGCCGATGGGCATGGCCGACGTCGCGACCGTGCTGTTCCAGCGCTTCATGAAGTTTGACGCCGCTCGGCCGGACTGGCAGGACCGCGACCGTTTCGTGCTGTCGGCCGGCCACGGGTCGATGCTGCTCTACGCGCTGCTCTATCTCCTCGGCTATCCGGGCATGGGCCGCAAGGAGCTCGAAAACTTCCGCCAGCTCGGCTCGCCGACCGCAGGCCATCCAGAGTATGGCCACGCCGCTGGCATCGAGACGACGACCGGTCCGCTCGGCCAGGGACTCGCGACCGCGGTCGGCATGGCGATCGCCGAGCGCCTCTCGGCGACGCGCTTCGGCGATGATCTCGTCGATCATTTCACCTATGTGATCGCCGGCGACGGCTGCCTGATGGAAGGCGTCAGCCATGAGGCGATCGACCTCGCCGGGCATCTGAAGCTCTCGAAGCTCATCCTCTTCTGGGACGACAATTCGATCTCCATCGACGGGCCGACGAGCCTTGCGACCTCGACGGACCAGATCGCGCGTTTCGCCGCCGCCGGCTGGCATGTGGCCCATGTCGACGGCCACGATCCCGAAGCGGTCGCGCAGGCGATCGCCGCGGCGCAGGCCGACCCCCGGCCTTCGCTCATCGGCTGCCGCACGCTGATCGGCTATGGCGCGCCGACCAAGCAGGGCAAGGAAAGCTGCCACGGCGCGCCGCTCGGGGCGGCGGAGATCGACGCCGCGCGTGAAGCGCTCGCCTGGCCGCACGCGCCCTTCGAATTGCCCGACGACGTGCTGGAGGCCTGGCGCGCGGCGGGACGGCGCGGCGCAAAGGCGCGCGAAGCCTGGGAGGCGCGATGCGCCGCGTCGCCCAAAGGCGCCGCCTTCGACGCCTTCATGAAAGCCGACGTCGCCGCCGAGGTCGCCGGGCCGCTCGCAGAATTTCGCGCCACGCTCGCCGCCGAAAAGCCGAAACTCGCCACGCGTAAATCCTCGGAAATGGCGCTCGGCGTCATTAACGCCGCGACGCAGGCGACGATCGGCGGCTCGGCGGATCTGACCCATTCGAACTTCACCATCACCAAGGGCATGGGCGAGGTCGCCCCGGACGATTTTTCCGGCCGCTACATCCATTATGGCGTGCGCGAATTCGGCATGGCGGCGGCGATGAATGGAATCGCCTTACATGGCGGATTCGCGCCCTATGGCGGGACCTTTCTGGTGTTCTCCGATTATGCGCGGGGCGCGATCCGCCTCTCGGCGCTCATGGGGCTGCGCGTCATCTATGTGCTCACCCATGATTCGATCGGCCTTGGCGAGGACGGGCCGACGCATCAGCCGGTCGAACATCTGGCGGCGTTGCGCGCGATGCCGAATCTCCACGTCTTCCGCCCGGCCGACGCGATCGAGACCGCCGAATGCTGGGAGCTGGCGCTCGCCAGCCGCCACACGCCGTCAGTCTTGAGCCTGTCGCGGCAGAACCTGCCGACGCTCGAGCGGCCCATCGCTGAAAACCTTTCCGCCAAGGGCGCCTATGTGCTGCGCGACGCGGCGGGAAAGCGCGACGTGACGCTGCTCGCCACGGGATCCGAGGTTGAAATCGCCCTCGCGGCCGCCGACATTCTGGATGCGCAAGGACTGAAGGCCGCCGTGGTCTCCATGCCCTGCTGGGAACTGTTCGAGGCTCAGTCCGAGGCCTATCGCGCCGACGTGCTGGGCGGCGCCCCGCGCGTTGCGGTCGAGGCGGCGGTTCGGCTCGGCTGGGACCGCTGGATCGGCGAGCGCGGCGCCTTTATCGGCATGAGCGGCTTTGGCGCCAGCGGGCCGGCCGGCGAGCTGTACAAGCATTTCGGCGTCACGGCGGAGGCTGTGGCAGAGGCGGCGCGCACACTAGTTAAGGCGTAAGACATAGCGGAGGCGACAATGGCTCTGATCACCCTGCGGCAACTGCTCGATCACGCCGCCGAGCACGATTACGGCGTTCCGGCGTTCAATATCAATAATATGGAGCAGGGCCTCGCCGTGATGGAGGCGGCGGCGTCGGTCGACGCGCCGGTCATCATCCAGGCCTCGCGCGGCGCGCGCAGCTACGCCAACGACATCATGCTCGCCAAGATGATCGAGGCGCTCGCGGCGATCTGGCCGGACACGCCGCTCGTCATGCATCTCGACCACGGCAACGCCGAAGCGACCTGCGCCAGCGCCATCCGCTTCGGCTTCACCTCGGTGATGATGGACGGTTCGCTGAAGGCCGACGGCAAGACGCCCGCCGATTACGACTACAATGTGCGCGTCACCCGCAGCGTCGTCGACATGGCGCATTGGGTTGGCGCCTCAGTCGAAGGCGAACTCGGCGTGCTCGGTTCGCTCGAGAGCGGTACGGGCGAAAAGGAAGACGGGCACGGCGCCGAGGGCAAGCTCTCGCACGACCAGCTTCTGACCGATCCGGCGCAGGCCGAGGATTTCGTCGCCCGCACCAAGGTCGATGCGCTGGCGATCGCCATGGGCACGTCGCACGGCGCCTATAAATTCTCGCGCAAGCCCGACGGCGCCATCCTGGCGATGAAGGTCGTCGAGGAAATTCATCGCCGCCTGCCGAGCACGCATCTCGTGATGCATGGCTCGTCGTCGGTGCCGCAGGACTTGCAGGACGCCTTCAACGCCGCCGGCGGCGAGATGCCGCAGACCTGGGGCGTGCCGGTCGCCGAGATTCAGCGCGGCATCAAATATGGCGTGCGCAAGATCAACATCGACACCGACAACCGAATCGCCATGACCGCGGCGATCCGCGACGTTCTTGGCAAGAACAAGGGCGAGTTCGATCCGCGCAAATATTTGAAGCCGGCGATGGAGGCGATGCGCGCCGTCTGCAAGCAGCGCTACGAGGAGTTCGGCACGGCCGGCCAGGCCTCGAAGATCAAGCCCATCCCGCTCTCCGAAATGGCCAAGCGCTACGCCAGCGGCGCGCTCGATCCGCAGTTCGCCGGCAAGAAGGCGGCGGAGTAGCGTCATGTCCGGCGTCGTCATCGCGCCCTCGATTCTCTCGGCCGACTTCGCGCGGCTGGGAGAGGAGACGCGCGCGATGGCAGACGCCGGCGCCGACTGGATTCATCTCGACGTGATGGACGGGCATTTCGTGCCCAATATCACCTTCGGGCCTGGCGTCATCGCCGCGCTGCGGCCGGTGACGACCCTCACGCTCGACGTGCATCTGATGATTTCGCCGGCCGATCCCTATATCGCGGCTTTCGCCGAAGCGGGCGCCGACGTCATCACCGTCCACGCCGAGAACGGGCCGCATCTCCACCGCTCGCTGCAGGCGATCCGCGCGCTCGGCAAGAAGGCCGGCGTGTCGCTCAATCCGGCGACGCATGAAAGCGCGCTGCAATATGTGCTGGACGATATCGATCTCATCCTGGTGATGAGCGTCAATCCGGGTTTCGGCGGCCAGAGCTTCATCCCCTCGCAGCTCGATAAAATCCGCGCCATCCGCGAGATGATCGGACGGCGCGCGATCCGTCTCGAGGTCGACGGCGGCGTGACGCCGCTGACGGCGCCGCAGATTGTCGAAGCCGGCGGCGATGTTCTCGTCGCCGGTTCGGCCGCTTTCCGCGGCGGGCAGCTCTGCTATGCCGACAATATCGCGGCGCTGCGGCGCGCCGCGGCGAGCGCCGGCGCGATCGTCGTGTGATCGAATTCCCGTCTGAACCACGCCCGTCATTCCCGACGCGCGAAGCGCGATCGGGAAGCCAGAGCAAAATCAGCGCTCATGAATCGGCTCCGGATTCCCGGTCAGGCCTTTGGCCGGCCGGGAATGAGGGGCCTAGCGAACGGGTCGAGGGGAACGCGTGTGAGCGGCTTCGCCGCGCCGCGCGGCAGTTGATTGTCGCGGCGGGGCGCGCTATCGCCTCACCTGCGCATTGGGGCGTCGCCAAGTGGTAAGGCAGCGGATTTTGATTCCGCCATACGGAGGTTCGAATCCTCCCGCCCCAGCCACATATCTTACTGTTTTTGATATAGTTTATGACTTTTGCATCTGAGATTCGAACTTTCATGAGGCGGTGTTTGAGTCTCTGTCGCCAGCAATAACGCGCGTTTTGGACGAAAAAGTCTCTGCTCGGCGGAATGGCGCGTTTCGGCGCGAATAGTCCCGAAAATTCAAAGGGCCAATTTTGGTCTGACATATGAGAGTTCGAATCCTCTGCGTGCAGCCACGCATTCCCGGAAGTCCAGACCGGACGCGGTCTTTGGGAAAAAGGCCGGATTTCCGGGGCGTTTGCGCGAGGAGCGGCGTCTCAGAGACTGCTTGAGTCGGAAAATCCAGGTCTCAATGGCGTGATTCCGGCCACAGTCTCAGTCGGCGATTTTCCAATGTCCGGGATTTTTCGACCGCCCACCCGAGACTGGTTCGCTTTGCGCGCAGACAGGTTCGCTTCGACGCCGTTCGGCCGACGAACCCGGTTCGATATTCACTATGTAATCCGTTTCGGACCGAGACACGACCGTGGCATGAGACGGCGCGGCGCCGGTCGCAATCGGACAACATCGTGATTGGGGGATTTTAGCCGAGGCCGAGCAGTCGCCCCTGATCCGCCCAGGCATGAGGCAGAGCTTGTGTCAGGCTGGAGACTGTCACGCCCGAGGGAGCGGCGCCGTCGGCGATCGCCTGAACGACTTTCGGCGACAGGAACGCCAGGACGGCCAAGCGGCGGACATGACGTTCGGCGAGACCTTCTTTGGTGGCGATGGCATCGAAGGATGCGGTCTTACCCGAGAGGATCGTCTCCATCCATCCACGTGAACGCGCGATCGCCTTCAGCAACGTCTCCCGCGTTTCGGATTCGATCGTCTCCTGTTCCGCGGGCGCATGCGCAACTCCCTTCCGGGGAATTAGTTTTGGAGCAAAGGGGATCGTCAACTCGGTCAATCTGTTCGGCGCAATTTCAGAGTCCGATAGATCCGCTTGCAGTTCCGGCTCGTGAAACGTGACGGCGATCCGATCGGATAGGAGGACGATCCGCTCGATCCGCGCCCGAATCAGATCACGATCGGAAGCGCCATCATTTGCGTTCAACGCTTTCCTCACAGCGTCGCAAACAAGTTGCTCGATGTCGGGCGCCGACATGCGGGAGACCGTTCCCGCTTCGCTTTTTCGGTTCTGCAGCAAGGCGTGAGACACGTAATAGCGATAACGCACGCCCTTCTTGTTGGCGTGGCTCGGGCTCATCGGGTTGCCGCGATCATCGAAGAGAAGACCAACGAGCATGGAGGAGGAACGTGATCTCGTGAGCTTTCGCTTGACGGCGCCTTCGGCCAATCTCGCCTGAACCGCGTCGAAGAGATCGCGATCGAGGATCGGCTCGTGCTCGCCCTTGTGGATCTCTCCGCGATAGGCGATCTCGCCGACATAAAAGCGATTTTTAAGCATATGCGCGAGCGGACCGACCATGAAGCGCTCGGCGGCGATAATTTTGCCGCTCGCGAGCTTCCGGGGTCTTGGTCTGACGCCTTCCTGGTCGAGCGCCGCCGCCAGTTCACCGATTGATCCAAGGCGCAGATAGTCGGCGAAGATTTTTCTTACCACTCCCGCTTCTACAGGAACGACTTCGAGCTTCTTGCCGACGCTACGATAGCCCAGAGGAACCGGGCCGCCGACCCAGATTCCCTTGCGCTTGGAGGCGGCAATTTTGTCCCTGACGCGTTCACCGATGACCTCGCGTTCAAATTGAGCGAAGGACAGCAGCACATTCAGGGTCAACCTTCCCATGCTTGTGGTGGTGTTGAAGGACTGGGTGACCGAGACGAAGGAGACGTCAAACGCATCGAAGAGTTCGACGAGCTTGGCGAAGTCGGCGAGCGAGCGCGTCAGGCGATCGACCTTGTAGACCACGATAATGTCGATCTTACGGGATCTGACCTGCTCCAAAAGGCCTTGTAACGCAGGACGTTCCAGCGAGGCGCCGGACAATCCGCCGTCGTCGAAGCGATCGGCGACGAGGCACCAGCCTTCATGCGCCTGACTCTTGATATAGGCCTCACATGCTTCTCGCTGCGCGTCGAGCGAGTTGAAGGCGAGGTCGAGATTATGCTCGGTCGATTTGCGCGTGTAGATCGCGCAGCGTTGTCGTTTGGGAACCGTATGTTTCATCGCTCGGCGCCCGTTCGAATGCTGGAGCGGCGACCAGAGCGGGGAGATCGTTCCTTGCCTGTGGATCCCCCGCCCTTGTTGACTTGGGACCCATTGGCCACAGATCCTAAATCTGTAGCCTTAGGCCCGGCGCCTCCTCCTCTCTCGCGTCTGCTGCGCAGCCCGAAGAATCTCGGACCGTTCCAGCTGACCCCAGTGATGTTCTTGGCGATGGTCGACAGGCTGTCATAGATCTGCCCCCGCCAGCAGAAGCCTTCCGGGACGACCATCACCTCATGCAGCACGCCCTTGTACTCACGGACGATCACGGAGCCGGTCTTCACCTGGCGAGGCGGCTCCGCGCCAGAAGACGCCACCATGCGGAGCAGACGCGCCGTCTGCGGCTTGAGGCCGCCATAGGCGGCTTCTTGAATGGTATAAGCGATCGCGCGGGCAAGCAGGTCCTTTGAGAAGGCGGACGGCGGTTCGGAAGCAAAAGTCTGCCGCCACAGGAGCCGCAGTTCGGCGATCGTCATACCGCCGATCTTGGCGATCGCCTCCTCGACGCCGCCAGCCGAACTCATTGCTGACTGAGCGTTCCTCATCGACGCGGACATGCATCACGCCGCGGCGGCTGACGTCGTTGCGACGATCAGGTAGACGGAAGCCTCCCCCTCGCGCCTCCGTTCGATCGAGAACCCCCCCCTTGCGCAACCCAGTCAACGCAGCCCGCGTCGTGTGTGGCAACCATCCCGTCGCCTGAGCGAGCGCATCAAGCGTGGCGCCGGATTTTTCACTGAGCATCTTAATCAGCAATGCCTGCTTCGAGCCGGCGCGTGGCCTTTCGGCGGCGCTGGACTGTGAGGTGTGCTTTTCGACGCCCGGTTTCCTTTCCGACGGCGCCGAGTGATTGGACGTACGTTTCGAACGAACGGCGCGGACCTCGTCTGCCGATCCCGTCTCGTCCACCCCAATTGCATTGTTGCCCGCCGCGGTGATGATCAGGCTGATCGGGCGTCCATCGGCGCTCTCGCGCCAGACGGGCATTCCGGGCTTCGCTTTCACCTCGCGCATCAGTTTCCTGGCGACGAGGCTTGAACCAACCTTCGACGCAGCTGCCCTGTTCATCATCGCGGGAACAACAGCTATCCCGTCATCACGCGCAGCAGCCGCCGACAAAACGATGAGCTGAGATTCGGTAAGTTTCGCCATGGTCTTCCCCTTCTGCAGTGGCGACAGCATCCGCTGTCACCAGCGCAACCCCGCAGCGGCTAAGCAGCCAGCGGGGCGAGGAGAAGGCGCGGCATAATGTTTGCCGACGCTCAGCACGAACGCTCTGTTTCGAGTCGAAGTCCACTCAATTCTGCGGCGAGTCGCGATAGTCGCTCCGGTGGAACCTCAATGAGCTGATGGCGACCTTCAACGCCCGCACCATGCCCTTCGTTCCAGATTGGCACGACGCCGGCGTGGATGATCGGGACGACCAAAGGCGCTGCTGAAGGCGCCTTCCGATGATGCGCTTCGGAGTAGTCGTTTCCCGCGCGTCACAAGCCCGGCTTGGGCGACGCCGAATCGAGCCGGAACGAACTAACACGTCGGAGTCAGCTTAGCGCCAGAAGCGGACCGTAGACCGTCTATCCACCTCGCCAAAGCGCGTAGACGAAAGCGGCCACGAAAATCACGAACAACGCGAGGTTCGGCCAGTTATAGCGGTCGCGGAACGGCAGCTTACGCCACTCGCGCTCAGCATCTTCGTCCCGGTTGTGTTGCCGTCGCCAGCCCATGAGAAGCTATTAGATCAGTTCCCAGTGCGCGGGAAGACTCCGAGGAAGTGCGGCGGTTCTGCTCAGGCCCGCGCCACGGTGTCGCCACGGCGAAGGATTTTCCGGCTATCGCTCTCTCGGTCTCTCCCGCATACTGCGGGGGCCATTTTCCGAGGCGGGCGACATGCTGAGAAAGCTTTTTACTACTTCAGTCTTTGCCGCTGGCGTCTTGGGTTCCGCAGGCGTCTACGCCCAGGCTCCATCCACCCCAGACTGTGCCGCCAAAGCGACTGAAAAGAAGCTGCATGGCGCAGCGTTGAACAGTTTCATGAAAAAGTGCGAGCGGGATGCAGCGACGAGTGCGTGCGACGCGGCTGCTGTCGAAAAGCAGCTGGCCGGCGCGGCCCGGACCAGCTTTACGAAGAAGTGCATCAAGGGCGCCACGACGACTCCCCCCGCTCAGTAATTTCGCATCAATATGTTGGGCGCTTCACACAGCCTCTGTCCTGGGCTTAGCTTCACGGCTCGCCGACCTGAACTATGGAGGACGCGGCGCCATTCAATTTGAACTGCCACGTCTGCACGCCGCCCCGACCGCACTGATATCTCAGTTACGCGAAATCCAGCTATCAACTTCTCTCTTTGCTTCGTCCGGCGTATATCCGTATTTCTGCTGGAGCACCCCTTCCAAACTTTCACGTTTGCCGTTGATCTCCACAAGCTCGTCATCCGTGAGACGGCCCCATTGCTCCTTGACCTTACCGGAAAATTGTTTCCAGCCGCCGGAGATGACATTCCAGTTGGTTATCGTCTGACGCACGGCCGGTTTCGGGGCTTGTGGACTGTAGCCCGGCATACCGACAACATTTGGCGGTGCCCATTTCTGCGTATCGGAAACATGTTGTTCCGCGAAACACGCCGCGCTCAAGGCAAAGGTGGCGCAGACCGTTAAAATCCCGCCACGTGCTACATGGATGAACGACATAGCTGTTCCTCCTATTTAGGCGCTCAGCACCCACTTCCTGACTGAGGCTAAAACAGCTTGGTATTTATGATTGTTCCAAAGGTTGCGGTGGGCAACCTAAATAGAGCATCTGTCCGCGTCGGAATGGCGGCTTGGAAGGCCCCTCCCATGCAATGTCACCGATCACGTCTGCGACCGTTCCTGGTCTTCAGGATTGGTTGGCGTGAGCGTTGTTTTGCCTCTTCGATCAAACCCGCAAGCTGCTTCCTGAGAAGAGGGCCTTGTATTTGACGGCTTTCACAGCCGTCGTGATCGAGGCGTTTGATTAGATCGGTGACATTGTTGCACGCGCCAGAGCCCGCTAATTCAAATGCCCGCTCGAGGGTCGTTTTGCGTGGAGTCATGGCGCCAAAATTATAGCGCGGAGCTGTTGTGCGACGCGGTTTGAAAGTCGTGTGAGTAATTGACACGCTCAGCCCCACTCAATCGTCAGATTTTGTCCGCTAGACTGGTAAACACAGCTTCATCCGCGCTTAGCGACCGCTACCGTAGCCAGCGGTGACCTCGTCTTTGTGGGCGGCGAAGGCGGCCAGGACTTCGCCCTTCTCCTTCTTCGGGACATTGAGGAAGTCGAGGGTCCGTCCGAGTTCCGCTGCGACCTCATCAAATTCTGCTGGGGAGATCCGGAGATCCCGGTGGACCTCCTCAAGACCGAGCGGTGTCGTGCCGGGCTTGGTAGCCGTGAACTGGTAGGGTCCACCCGAAACGTTGCAAACCCACAGCGTCCGCATGAACTTGAGTCCGGGCAGCCGTCCGAGGTTCTTGGTGTGCCATTCCCGCAGCTGCGGATTCTTGGACTTCTGGCCGACGATGGGATTCTTCACGACGGCGTCGCTGAAGTGATCTACCACGGCCGCGATCGCGAAGACGCCGCCCAGCCGCTCATATAAGCTTTTCTCAGGCGTGGATTGCTTGGCCTGCGCGTACGCGTTATCCGTCCCCACAGATACAGCGACCGGGGCTGCCGCCAGCGCAAGCGCTGTGACCACGCTTCGTCTGGTGACAGAGGTCGAAACAGCCTGTTCCATGATCAATTTCCTTGCCTTTAGATAACAATGACGCAACGCGCCTCAGACAAAGATAGTTCCTCGAAGCTCGGTGCTATCTCCGAACGCCACGCGTAGGAACAACAAGTGGTCCAACGGCGATCGCAAACGCCTCCATGTCACGGGGACCACGCGTTTGCGCTTCCGCGGTCGAACAGGCTGATGCGAATTCTCGACCCGGTGATTGGCGCGCAAGCCTTGCTTGGGCTGACCGAGAAGCCAATGGTCTGCTGCGCCGTCCCGTGGCCTTCTAAAGCTATGGAGTTTGCCGTGATCGAGGAAAATCCTGGACAACTTCACATTGGGACATAGTTGCTCCTCTTAGGACGCAGAATCCCGCGCACGGCATGCGCGCGCTCGAAGGGAATCATCCCCGAAATTCTAGGCGAGTCATCCGAAACGAACGCAGATGTTGTGGACAAGCCAAAGCCAAAGCCATCGCACTGAAAGGGTTGAACATCATGGATACCCAGACGCTTCTAATCATTATTATTCTTGTTCTCCTCGTTGGCGGAGGCGGTTGGTACGGCCGAGGGCGCTGGTTTTAGGCGGCACCGGAAGCCAATACCAGGCCGCGCAAATCTAGGGGATCTCCAATGAACGTCAAAAACGCAATGCTCGCGGTTGCTTTCGGCGGAGCATGTCTTACCACCAGCGCTTCTGCATTGCCGATTTATAGAGTGCCGGGCGATACGAGTGCAATACAGGTCCGCGACGACGACGCTGGTGACATAGCCGGTAAGGTTATTCGGGGTCTCGGGGGCCACCGGGACCGCGATTATGATCGCCGCCGCGACTAGACCGTCGAAATCGCGAACCAGAGTGGGGACCGGGCGTCGGCGTGGCTTTCGTGCGCTGCCGGACCGGCCGCGTCGGTAACAACTCCAAAAAAAAGAAGACGCGGGCTTTGAGGAAAAGTCACCGCAATACCTACAGCACAAAGAAGAAGTTTAGTTTTTGCAAGGGAGAGAAAAAATGGTCAGCAAGAATGACTTTTCCCCGGTCGAGTGGAAGAAGCTGGTCCAGGCGCCGCTGCTTGCAGGTTTCGCCGTCAGCGCCGCCGATCCTACCAGCTTCGTCGGCGCGCTGCAGGAGGCTTTCGCAAATGCGAACCAGCTTGCCGAAGCGAAATCTGGCGCAAGTGGCGAACTCGTTAAATCGATCGCCGAAGAAATCCTGTCATCCTCGGGTCGGGCCGAGGCGCGCGAAGGCATTCGTAGCATCGTGCAGGGCGCCAAGCTCGACGAGATCAAGGGCAAGGCGCTGGACGCGCTGAAGGAAACGGCGGAGATCATCGACCAGAAGGCGCCGGGCGAAGCCGCAGCCTTGAAGGGCTGGCTCGCGCAGATCTCGAAGGCAGTAGCGGAGGCCGGCACCGAAGGCGGCTTTCTAGGTTTTGGCGGGGTGAAGGTCAGCGACGTCGAGAAGGCCACGCTCGGCGAGATATCGCAGATCCTGGGCGCGTAAAAGCGCTTCGCGAACGCCGCCGGGGTCACATGATCCCGACAGCGCGTTCCATCGGAGGATCGACATGGCCAACGAAACGACAACGATTGAGTCCTTGCCGAATTCGCGGGCGAGACGGTTGCGCGGGCCATCTCGACGCTGGCCCGCTGGGAAATACTGACGCCTTTCGGACGCTCGCGCAGGCCCGCGTTGTTTGCGTGACCGATAAGTCGGATTACACCATTTCGGTGTCAGGCGAGCGAGGCCTGCTTCACGTTGAGGTCGAGATCCGCCAGGACCTGATTGCCGGCGACAGCGGACAGCGCGCGTGGGGGCGCTGCTCGCGCTTTTGCTACAGCACGTATATCAAGCGCTTGGTCGAGCAGAGCGGTCAGAGATGGGCGATGACAAGATCGGCTGACCTCCCCCGAAACGGCTCACGGCATTGGCTCGGCCTTGTCTGAAACGCCAGATAGACCCATATTTTTCGTAAGGTCGGCCGCCATTTGGGCAGTGTCGGCTTGATGGAGACATGACAATGATCGAAACATTGATAGGACTCATCTTTCTCGTCATCGTCATAGGGGTTTTTTGGTGGGCCGCGACAACCTTGCTCCGTGTCATTCCTCTCGCGGAGCCATTTCGGACAGTTGTTAACGTGCTCGTCGTTTTGGTCGGGGTGTTCATTGTTCTTTATGTGGCGCAGATGTTCCTGGAGGCAGCCGGCATTAAAGTGCCATGGCCGAAGTTTGGCGAAGCGAAGTCAATACACTCGATTATTCGCGCCTGAGCGATCTGTTCACACTGACATGGACCCCGCGAAGCTGAAACCGTTGGAGATGTTGGCTGACAAGTCTCCTAACCCCGGTCGCGGGGGGTTAGGGGCTACCGCCCATCCGGAAGGCGTGCGACGAACGACCATCTGATACGCAGAAGGGGTTTCTTCAGGGCGCCGCATTTCCGGATCGCCTCGTCATCAACGCCCTTGCCTCGTCATTGACTTGAGCATGGACGCGGATCGCGTCGATGACGCGCTTTCCAGCGGAAAGAACTTCACGCCGCCTCCGACATTTCCCGCGCGCGCAAGCGAGCCAAGATGGGTTAAACTTTAGTGCGGTTGCGCCAAAATCCACTAAACCTGCATTATCCGCGGGGGTTCGAGAGGAGAAACGATCATGTCGTCACCGTTGGCGCGCATGGCGCTCGGAGCTGTAGTAGGCGCGGCGGGCGTCGCGCTATTGGGCCCGCACATAGCGCGACGCGCACGTCCGGCCGCGAAAGCCGCGCTGAAAGCAGCGCTGGCGGCAATGCACGAGGCGCGGATACGGGGCGGCGAAATCGCCGAGACCGCCGAGGATCTCTACGCCGAGGCAAAGGCGGAAGCGGAGGCCGAAGCCGCGGGGGGCGCGGCGCCTGTCGAAGAGCCCGCGGCCGTTCTTGAAAAAATCAATTCCCCAATGAGTCGTGATGACGCATTTTCCCGTCCACCCGAGGAAACGGTCATGACAAAGCAACCGGGACTCGACGGCCGCCATCGAGACAAGAACGGCAGAATCAGCAAGAAACATGGCAATACGCTTATATCCACATTGCGTCACACCTATGGGGCCGGATTCGCTCCGGGGCGGTCTGACGATGAGAGACTGGCAGATGTTCTGCACGACCTCGACGAGCCGTCTCTCAGTCATCTGATCCATGACGTGCAAAAGCAATCGACTTGATTCGTGTTTGATGACGGACGACCTCGACACCCATCATTGGATTAAGCAGCTGCAAATTGCCTTCGTCGCTTTTTGGCGCTGCTGAAGGAGACTTGCTGACGTTTCTGGTCAATAGTTCGCGGACACATTATTGTTACGAAATTCACCGACTTCTTTTTTGTCCGTCGGCGTCCCCATATGATGTGCTCGACAGATATTGTGGACAAGCCAAAGCCGCCATCGCACTGAAAGGAATGGACATCATGGATATCCAGACGCTGCTCCTCATTATTATTGTTGTTCTCCTGCTTGGCGGAGGCGGTTGGTACGGCCGAGGACGTTGGTTTTAGGCGTGAGGTAGGCGCCCACCGCGGATCATGTTTGAATTTAATAACGCGGTTCCTGGCGTTATGATGTTGTCCGATCGTGCGGCAAGGATTAGCCATTGGCCTGGACGGTTCTTGTAAGCGAGATGGTTTTCGGCGTTACAGTGTGAAGTTGCTTCAAAGTCCTTCCGAACGAACCGCTGAGTTACGACCGTATCCAGTCTAGCGCCGAGGGGAGTTCGATCCGCGGTAAAGATAGCTTCGTCAACCTTTGACCTTGATGTACGCTCGTCCACCCGCCATGGCCATTAAGCGTATTATTAAAACTATTCGCGGCGAATTAACGCGCGTGACGCTGGCTTTGTCATATCAACCGGCTAATCTTGATGCTGCTTAGCTGCCCATCACCAGTGAGGATATCGCCATGAAGGGCTTTGTCGAAGACATTGAGGAACTGACCGAGGAGAACAAGGACTTCCGACGCGTTCTCTATACGGGCAAGCACCTTCAGTTGGTGCTGATGGCTCTAAAACCCGGGGAGGAAATCGGAGAGGAAGTCCACTCGGACCACGACCAGTTTTTTCGGGTCGAAAAAGGCAAGGGCGAAGTGCTGATTGACGGAGTCCGTACGAAGATTAAGAGCGACGATGCGATCATCGTGCCCGCAGGCGCCCGCCACAACGTCATAAACACGGGTGAAAAGCCTTTGAAGCTCTATACCATTTATGGCCCCCCGGATCACCGGGACGGCGTCGTCCGCGCCACTAAGGCGGAGGCCGAAGCTGGTGACGAACACTTCGATGGCAAGACCACGGAGTAGCCGCTCAGGGTTGCGCGCGGCAAATCGCGCCTTTTTGCCTGCTGCCACGAGCATCGCCCGCCGGCACGAACCTGACTGCGGGCGCTGCGAACACTCGGCAGACACAAGCGCAAAAAATCAGGTCAAGGATTTGACGTCGCGCGCGGAGCTGTTCGTCCTTCGTCGGACTACTTGGAGTTATCGTCCACATTAAGGAAGTCGCGAAACGCGGCAATCATTGACGGGATCAGCTTTGCCCATGCGGCATAGTCCGCTTTCACGCTTTCGGTTGCAACTTTAGCAGCGCCGTGCAGCCAATCGACCGGACGCGCGTCGAGATCATTGCGAATGGCTGGCGTTTGCTCTTCGCTGGCGGCGTGGATTGCGCCGAGGTCGAAGCCCATGGCCTCGAGCAATTGGAGGTTCAGCTTAGCGCCTGCGTTGTCGCCGAGGTCAATCTTTCGGGAATCGGCCGCAATCCGCCGTAAGATGAAACCGTCATAGATATGAAGGAAGGGATCAGGCGATCGATATTTTCCCGTGGCTAGATCGATAAAAGAAGGCGGGCGCGCGTCTCCGCCGTGGGCCCACTGCCACGCGGACGGCGCTAGCGCCTTCGCCTCCCGTATGACGCTCCCGCCGCGCCAGTCCGCGACCGCCATGAAGCGTTGTCGCCCCAACCCTCCAGTGCCCTTTCTACGAGACGCGAACCTCTCGACGACGGCATCCGTGGGGAGACTCGAACGAAGAGCGCTCTTGACCTCATCCGGCGGGATAGCCGCCGGATACTTCCTGACCTCGTCCCAGAATTCTTCCCGCTCTTCGTCGGTGCAGGCCACGAACGGCAGCATCCAGCCTGCATTCTCATCGAGCAGCGTTGGCCTCGGTTGGTTCAGACCCTTTCGGTACCCAGCGGCAATCGCGCTGGCGGCGTCGTGGTTGCTGAACGCCACGCCCGGAGCGAGCCGCACGCTTGTCGCAAGTCGGACAAGGTCAAGGGGGTATGGAATGACCGCCGCCTCATCGAAATCATTCACGCCCCACACCAAACGACCTTCGGCGTCGCGCCACGTCCCGAAGTTTTCGACATGAGTATCACCAACGCTAAGAATGGCTGGCGCATCACTTAGATCGGAGCAAATTTTCTCAATTGTCTTCGCCCATCGGAAGAATGTGGCGCGAAGGAAGGTGAAGGCGTCCTTCTTCATCTTCTCGTGTTTATGCTCAAGGTCTGCTTCCACCACTTGGCACTGGTTACGAAGCCACGCCTCGTATGCATCGTTGTCAGCCCGAAAGGACATATCTGTTCTCCTCGCTCAATCATCGCCGAATGTCTCGCGGAGTTTGGATCGAGAGATGTGGCGCCGGCTCAGATCAATGTTTTAAGCTGAGAGTTCGGTTCGCGACACATCGCTCGAAGTGTCATCATTTCGCGGCGCCCATGCCCTCCCGAGCTTTTCCACCCGCTTCGAGACGCTGGGCGGCGAGCCGATAGGATATGTAATATTTATAGATGTTGCTGACGTATTGAACGGGCGTGAGTCCCGACACTTTAGCCGCGCCCACTTCGACATTATTGAACCAGACGTTCGGATCGAGACCCGCCTGCTGCGCGGCGGCGCGGAACTTGCGCAAGGCGCCAGGGCCGGCATTGTAGGCGGCGAAGCTCATCAACGTCCGATTCACCGGATCGATTGCAAGATCCGAAACATACGTATCGGCAAGATAGCGGAGATAGGCGGCCCCGGCGTGAACGTTGCGATCTGGGTCACGATCGACCCCAGTGATTCCGATGGGTGCGCCGGCCGCGGTCGAGGGCTTGATTTGCATGAGGCCCACCGCGCCTGCCGAACCGCGTCGGGATTGGTCGAGGTGAGATTCCTGATAGGCTTGAGCGACGATCATCAGATAGTCGAAATTGTATTGCGCGCCGTAACGGCGAAAGAGGTCGATAACAGCGACAAATTTTCTAGCCTCGCTCTCGTCAAGGGCGTTCTTCACAATCCGCTTGTCCGAGAAATAGCGTCGCCGGACCGTGGCGCCGAAACTGGTGATCGCGCGATGCGCTCCGATAAATGCGTTTAGCGCGGACTTGAGCTCGGGGCTGTTCTTGCGAATCGCCCAGGCGACCTCCCCGCCTTCGCTAACGACAAGGTCGTTGCGTGGAAGCGCTCTGGGAAAGACCTTGGACCATATTGTGGCTTTGTGATCGTCGACGACAACATAAGGTAGCAGTCCGGCGTTCACCATCTCGATCAGGTCCTCATCCTCAAGGTTCTCATCGATCGGGATGATTGCGATCGGCTTCAGGCCTTTGGCCACAAATTTGTCGCTTAGCCTCACGAGATGGTCCGCATAGCTGCTTGAAAGACGCACGTGGATCTCGCGTCCGCTGAGGCTCTCAATCGTGTCCAGCCTCGGCGAGGTGGGGCCGGTGACGACAATCTCCTTGACGTTCTTCAACCACGGATCGACGAAGTCGACGTCGGCCAGACGCGCGGGCGTAATTGTCAAATTGGCTCCGACGGCGTCTCCTTTGCCCTCGTTCAACGCCTGTAAGAGGCGATCGCGGGCCGTGGGAAGGAAGGTGACATGGAAGCGACGCGTCTCGGATTTGTGTCGCGCATTGATCCAATCCTCGAGTGCGCGACCGAATTCCGCAATGACGCCCATCTGACGGCCGCGGTCCATGAAAAAGAGGGTCTTGCTGTAAGGAACAAGAATCCGAAGCGTCCTTCGCTTCAACATCGCAGAAAAATCGCCTGTCCAGTCGCGGGTTCTTGGAAGCGTTAATCGCTGGCCGGTCACGGTTTGCGCCTGCGTAAACGAAATCGATCCGATCGCTAAAGCAAAAAGACACAGCAAAGTGACGATCCGGGTAGGCATCGACGGCCTCAGACGAATGGCGACGGTTCGAGCTGCTTCGGCGGCGACATCCGACGCCAAATGCTTGCAATATATTGTCCCGGAGTGCTCGAGCGCGAAAGTCATGTGTCGCCATTGGCGACGACAATCGCGTTTAGAGCAGCGGAAGCTTGGCCAATGCGAATTGAACGTCAAAAAAAATTCTGCATCTCTTCGCGTCAGCAATGCGCCCCTGTTGAAGGGCGCGAGAAAATGAGCATCACGAGTGACGCGACGCGATTGAGGCTTGCAGCTAGGGCGAAAGGCTGGCGCGGCCTTATGTCTCAATCATTGCGCTACCGAGCTTTTCCGTAATCGACTATCATCACACTATTAACAAATCGGGAGACGCAATGCGGAATACCGCGTTGCCGACCGTAATTGAGGAGACCGACCATGGGCAGCACAACCGACAAGATCAAGGGTGCGGCAAATCAGGCTGCGGGGACAGTCAAGCAGGGGGTCGGCCAAGCAGTGGGCAATCCGAACCTTGAACTCGAAGGTGCCGTGCAGGAGCTCAAAGGCGAAGCTCAGGAGGCCGTCGGGAAGGCTAAGGACGCCGTGAAGAAGCTCGTCGACAAGGCCTAACCTGACTTCATCACGAGCGCGAGAAAGGCGGCCTTAAAGGCCGCCTTTTCATATTTGCTATCATCATTGAATAGTGCGGGGCCCGAGAACCCGTGATATTCAAAAGAATATCATTCAGAGCGTTGCGTCATGGCCAAGGAACCAAAAACTTCAAATAAGGACAACCCGCTGCTCCGCGCCTTATCCAGATGGGAAAACGAGGGCGGTCAAACCGATGCGGATCGGGAAAAGCGGGCTGCTCTGGCCAAGGAAGAAGAAGCGCTCATTTTGCAGTGCTTGGGAGCGGCGGTCATCAGCCGCTGGAATAATCTACCGACGGAAGTCCAGCGGGAACTTTTCGCGAGCGCCGCTTCTGTCGGCGAGCCGCTCCCCACAGCGGACCTGAAAGAGCAGATCGCCCGCTTTCTTCACAGCCACAAAGATTTGTGACGGCGGTGATAGGACCCACTCGTTTCGCGAATGACAGAGCGTTTTTATTTCTTCTACCGTCAGAATGCTCAAACAACCGCGCCGAATATTTCCCCGATGCCGGCCGTTATAGCCATCGCCAAAGCGCCCCAGAACGTCACTCGGACTGTGGCGCGCAAAACATTCGCCCCGCCTGCTCTTGCGCCGATGGCGCCAAGAAGAGCGAGAAAACACAAAGACGCGCCGGAAACGATGGGAACAAGATCGCCGGCAGGCGATACCAGAACCATCAGTAAGGGCATGGCGGCGCCGACAGAAAATGCTGCAGCCGATGTCAGTGCGGCTTGCACAGGACGCGCCGTGGTGATTTTCGAAATCCCGAGTTCATCGCGCGCGTGAGCGGTCAGGGCGTCTTTCGCCATCAACTGTTGGGCGACCTGCCGCGCAAGCGCCGGATCGACGCCGCGCTGGACGTAAATTTCGGCAAGCTCGTCAAGTTCGGCCTTGGCGTTCTCGGTCAGTTCGCTGCGCTCCCGAGCGAGATCCGCCCTTTCGGTATCGGATTGCGAGCTAACGGACACATATTCGCCAGCGGCCATGGACATGGCGCCAGCCACTAGTCCTGCGACGCCAGCGATCAAGACGCCGCCATCAGCCGTATTGGCTGCCGCAACGCCGACGATCAAGCTCGCGGTTGAAACGATGCCGTCATTGGCGCCGAGCACCGCGGCTCTTAGCCACCCGATACGCTCGACCAGATGGTATTCCGGGTGCAGTCGCAGACGACTCATCCGAAGTTCCGATTTCTGCGATTAAATCCGCCCAAGCAACATGAGAACGACAAGAACGATCAGGATGAGGCCGATCACGCCGACGCCGCCATGCCCGTACCCATAGCCGTAGCCGCCAAAACGTCCGCTGAAACCGCCGAGCAAAACGATAATGAGGAGGATGATGAGCAATGTTGAGAGTGACATTAAGCAATCTCCGTCGCAGGGAGTTTCACTTTTTGAGCTTATCACGGCCGGTTCGCCGGTCCACACCCTATATCTTTTCAAGACATCCAAAATGAAAGGCCACAACGTGCTGAATAATGACCCCCTTCGAAAGTCAGCAATCGTCGGGTTCACGATAGGGATCTCGCGCTGAGCTGGATCTCGCGGTCGTAGAACCGTTTATCAACATTGCGGCGTGCGGCGTGGATGATGGTCGAGCCCGGCGCTTCCTCGCAGAGCAGTTCCATCAGCCGCATCTGACTGAGGTCGTCGAGCGCTGAGGTGGGCTCGTCCATGATGATGATGTCTGGGGGCCTCAGCAGCGTGCGCGCGAAGCCGAGCTGTTGCTGTTCACCGTCGGATAGCACATCGGACCAGCTCTGCTCCTCGTCCAGGCGCGGTACGAGATGAGCCAAGCCGCAGGCGACGAGGATTCTTGCCGCGCGCGCGGGGTCGGGCGGCGTGTCGCCACGTGGATAGTCGAGCGCCTCGCGCAGCGTGCCCCGCGGCATATACGGCTGCTGCGGCATGAAGGCGATGCGCGCATCCTTCGGACGCAGAATGCGGCCGCTGCCCCACGGCCACAACCCCGCCATGGCGCGGATCAGCGTGCTCTTGCCGGCGCCAGGATCTCCCTTCACGAGAACCTTCTCGCCGCGTCCGATCGTCGCATCGGTGTCCGCGAGCATCAACGCGCCGTCATGCTGGGCGATGGAAAGCCCGCAAAGATGCAATGCGTCGTCGTCGCTGAAGGCGAGATCAATCGTCTTCTCCTCGGCTCCGATCGCGAGCTCGTCGAGGTCACCGAAGAAGAGATCAAGGGCGGCGACGCGCCGAGCCGAGGCAAACCAGTCCGCGAGGCGCAGCGAATTGTCGGCGAGCCAGTTGAGCGCCAATTGCACCTGTATGAAGGCGGCGGCCGCCTGCATGAGATCGCCGAGCGACATTTCGCCGGCGAGATATTTCGGTGCGCCCAGCATGAGCGGGATGGCGGGCGCGAGCACGTTATTGCCGCTCGACAGGAAGAGCATGCGCGCCTGTCGTCCAATCACCGCAACCCAGCGCAGCGCAACCTGACTGAATCTCGCATAATGCCGCTCCCGCTCGGCGTCGTCGCCGCCGATAAGCGCGATTGTTTCGGCGTTTTCGCGAGTGTGCGAAAGCTCAAAACGAAAGTCGGCCTCTGCGGCCGCCTTCGCCTCGACGCGCGCGACGAGTGGGCGACCCAAAAGAAGCATGCCGAAGGACGTCGCGGCGGAGTAGCTGACGACCGCGATGACAAGATAGCCGGGGATCGTCACGCCCCCAATCGTCAGCGAGCCGCCGATGAACCACAGCACGCTGACGAACGAGACCGCCATGAGCAGAGCATTCGTGACGCCCGTCGCAAAGTCGACGAAGAGCTCGATAGCGATCCGCCCGTCCTCGGCGATGCGCGCTTCCGGATTGTCGACGAGCCGAAGGACGCTGAGCTGATAAAAGCGGCGGCGCTCCATCCAGCGCCGCACGAGCGTCTGAGTCAGCCATTCCCGCCAGCGCAACTGAAAGCGCATGCGCATCTGCAGCAGCGCGACGCTCGTCAACGCAGAGGCGAAGGCCAGCGCCAGCATCAGGCCGATGCTGAGAAAGATCAGCCGCTGGTTCTTATTCTGCAGGGCGTCGAAGAAAAACTTGTTCCATCGGTTGACCGCGATGGCCGGGGCGAGATTGAGCAGCAGGCAGGCAAAGAGCCCGACCACGAACAGTTTCGCTTTGCGGCGCGTGGGGCCGGTCCAGAAGCCAAAGGAGAGGTTCGTAAAGTGGCGCAGGAGCCGCGCATCGACCGCGGTTGGAACAATGCCGTTAGTCATATTCGTTCTCAAAGCTCAACTTGGGATGACCGGCAAGGCGGCATAGATGGCCCTGCATCTTGGCGCGATCGGCGGCTTCATGGGAGACTATCGCTGTCTGCTGTGAACTCTTATGTGATCGTTTTTCTCGTGTCATTTTGATGGACGCCGTGTGGCTTCGCGTGAAGCGAGGCCGAGGAGCAGACTAGCGACGTTCGCCGACACACAATCGCAGATAGGACCGTGAGTGACCTGGGACGCGAACGAAATTCCCTACTGGAGCCAGGATTCGTCCGAGCTGGCCGCAGCTTTGGACTCGGGTCCAGACGGGCTATCGTCCGATCGCGCCGCTGCGCGCCTTTTAAGCGTCGGTCCCAACAGCGTCGAGGATGCGCCGCGCCTGAGCGCGCTTCGCCTCCTTCTGCGCCAGTTCCAAAGCCCGCTCGTCCTCATCCTGGCGTTCGCCGCCGCAATCTCGCTGGCGCTTCAGCAATGGGTGGACGCCGGCATCATCCTGGCGATCGTCCTGGGCAGTTCGCTCCTCAGCTTCCTTCAGGAATACCGGGCGTCCACGGCGGTCGAGGAACTGAAGAAGCGCCTGGCGCTGACGTGCCGCGTGGTGCGGGATGGGGTGGAGCAGACGGCGCCGGTCAGCGCGATCGTGCCCGGCGACCACATCCTCCTCTCGGCGGGCAATCTAATCCCGGCGGATGGGCTCGTGATCGAGGCGCAGGACTTCCTCGTCAGCGAGGCGAGCATGACCGGCGAGTCGTTTCCGGTCGAGAAGCGGGCCGGGATAGTTCGCCCCGACGCGCCTATCACTGAAAGGACCAATGCCGTCTTTCTCGGCGCTTCGGTGCGCAGCGGCACGGCGAAGATCCTTGCCGTGAGCACCGGCCGCCGGACCGAGTTCGGCGCTATTGCGGCGCGGCTGGGGGCGCGCCAACCCGAGACCGATTTCGCCCGCGGCGTGCGGCAGTTCGGTTATCTCCTCGTTCGCGTGATGATTGTCATCGTTCTCTTCGTGCTGACTGTGAACTTGTTGCTCCACCGCCCGGTGATCGAGTCCCTGCTGTTCGCCGTGGCGCTCGCGGTCGGTCTGTCACCTGAGCTCTTGCCGGCGATAATCAGCGTGACCCTTTCGGCCGGCGCGCGGGCCATGAGCAAGCGCGGCGTCATCGTCCGCCGGCTCGACGCCATCGAGAACCTCGGCAGCATGGATATCCTATGCACCGACAAGACGGGCACATTGACCGAAGGCGCCATTGTTCTGCGCGACGTCCTCGACGCCGGAAGCCAGCCTTCGGATGAGGTGCGACGGCTCGCCTTTCTCAACGCCGCCTTCGAGACCGGCATCGAAAACCCGCTCGATGAAGCGATTGTGACTGCGGGCAAGGACATTGGGCTAACGACCCGCGGCGCCGCCAAGATCGACGAAATCCCCTACGACTTCATGCGTCGCCGACTCACCATCGTCGTGGCGGAGGATGGAGCGCCGTCACAGCGCCTGTTCATCACCAAGGGGGCGTTCTCGAACGTGCTCGACATATGCACATCGTTGGACCGCGATGGCGTCGAGGTTCCGGCGAACGCCGAGCGGCGCGCGGAACTCGAGAATGTCTTCAAGGCCAAGAGCGCTGAAGGCTTCCGTGTTCTGGCCGTTGCAACTCGCAAGGTTCCAGTGAAGGCGGACTACGACCGCGACGACGAACGGGAGATGACCTTTCGTGGCTTCCTTGTCTTCTACGACCCGCCCAAGGCGGACGCGCGGCGCACGATCGACGATCTCAATCGGCTAGGCATCCGTATCAAGGTGATCAGCGGCGACAACCGCTATGTGACGGCGCATCTGGCGAAGGCTGTGGGACTCGATGCAACGTCGATGCTCACGGGCGAAAAGCTCGTAAAACTCAAGGACGAGGCTTTGTGGCATCTCGCGCCACGGACAGACCTCTTTGTCGAGATCGATCCACAGCAGAAGGAGCGAATCGTCCGCGCCCTGCAGCGGACAGGTCATTCGGTCGGATATCTCGGCGACGGCGTCAATGATGCGCCGGCCCTGCATGCGGCCGATGTTGGCATCTCGGTCGAGACGGCGGTGGACGTCGCCCGCGAAAGCGCCGACATCATCCTGCTCGACCGCGACCTGGACGTGTTGCGCTCTGGCGTGGAGGACGGTCGGCGGACCTTCGCCAACACGCTGAAATACATCTCGATCACCACCAGCGCGAATTTCGGGAACATGGTCAGCATGGCGCTGGCGGCGCCGCTGCTGCCGTTCTTGCCGCTTGCCGCCAAGCAAATCCTGCTGAATAATCTTCTCTCCGACGTGCCGTCGATCGCGATATCCAGCGACAATGTCGACGCAGACCGGGTCTCACATCCGCAGCGATGGAGCATCAACGAGATCCAGAAGTTCATGATCGTCTTCGGCCTGATCAGTTCGGCCTTCGATATGTTGACCTTCGCCGTGCTGCTCCTGGTTTTCCACGCTGGCGAGGCGACGTTCCAGACCGCATGGTTCATGATTTCGCTGCTGACCGAACTCGCGGTCGTCCTCGTCCTGCGAACCCACAAGCCGGCTTTTCGAAGCAGCCCGAGTCAGTTGCTGTTGTGGTCGACGCTTGCAGTCGCGGCCGGAACCTTCGCCATCCCCTTCCTCGGGGCGACGAGCTCGGTGTTCAGCTTCGTGCCGCTCTCGGCGATTGAGATAAGCTCCGTTGTCGCTATCGTCCTCGGCTATATTATGGCGACGGAAGTGGGCAAGATATGGTTCTTCTGGTCCATCAATGCTGCAGGTCTTTCGAAGCGGATCGGAGCTCGAAAGACCAAGGCGTCTGAGCCCAGACCGCATCCTCTTGGGCCTTTCATGAGCGCGCTCGTCGCTACGGCGTTGGTCGTGGCGGGAGCCCTCGTCTTAACGGGAACGCTCCTCTTGATAGGAACGCTTGTCCAACTGAGCCTTCAGCCGCATGAAGCGTTAAAGTCGGTCTTCTGGCCAAGCAAATAACGTAGGTCGACCGGAAAGCGACCGCCACCATCGCCATATTTGCGGCGACGCAATCGCCCGGCTGCCTTTAACCTTCAGAAAGAGACGCCATGAGTAGCTTATCGTCTCAAATATACGTTCTGGCTCTTACGGAACGTCTCGCGCGCTTGTTGCGCATTCTCCTTGTCGGCGTGGCGCTCGTCGTTGGCGCGACCGCCTTGCCGTCAATCAGCGCCGCCCGGGATAGGGTGGCCTTTTCGTCGTCCGTCGAGCCGGGCACGATTGTCATCGACACGCGGCGCCGCAAACTTTTCTTCGTTGAGGATGAAGGCGTCGCAATTCGCTACTCGATCGCCGTGCCAAAGAGCAGCGAGGAATGGTCCGGCTCCGCCACGATTATCGGTAAATACGTCAATCCGGACTGGGCTCCGCCCTGGATTGTAAAACGCGACCATCCGGAATTGCCGGCCCTTATTCGCGGCGGTGCGCCGAACAATCCCATGGGCGCTCGCGCTCTTACTCTCAGCCGCTTCCAGGTGGCGATTCACGGGACGACCAAAAGGATGCGCGGATCAATCGGAACTGCCGCCTCCTACGGCTGCATCCGCATGTTGAACGAGGACGTGATTGATCTGTTCGATCGCGTAAGCGTCGGTACGCCGGTAATCATGAGGCCATGACGGTCACGATCTTAGTTGCCCGCGGGCGGCCGATTTCAACGTGTTATGCAGACCATAAGAGTTTTGGAGGCTTCGACTGTCGGCATTGGCTGCGTTTCTCGACCACCGGGCGCGGCGACATGACTCGGAACGTTGGAATTGCTATATTCCTAGCGTAGGAAGGAAAATTATAGGAGGGGCCTCGGCCCGCGACCGCTCTAGAGATCCGCGTACGTGGTGTGAGTGTAGCAGCGATGCAGTCGGAGTTTCGCGCTGGCCTTAGGCCAACGCACCCGAGCCAAATTGCAACAAGGTTTTTTCGTACCAATTGCGCGTATTAAAAAGCGCCAGGAAGGATATTTCGAAATCACAATCGAGCCCTTAGACCCGCAGTACGCCCCGGTGCTCGCCCAAGCGGTCGTCGACACGGTCCGCGATCCTCTGCTCGTGCTTAATTGTCATCTAGGCGTAACCGTAGCTAGCCGGTCCTTTTTCCATAATTTTGCAGTCACCCCCGAAGAGGTCATCGGACGTTCCGTTTATGAGATTTTAGACGGCCGTTTCAAGGTCCCGCGCCTGGCTTCGCTCTTGGATAAAATCCTGCCCGAGCATGCCATTGCGGAAGATTTTGAGATAGATGCCGAGTTTCCTCGCATCGGACAGCGCGTCGTGATTGTGAACGCGCGAGAAGTCTTCTTCACGAGCAGCGCTCACAAAGCTATTTTGCTCTCCTTCGTAGATGTGACCCATCGACGTTTCATAGAGAAGGAGAAGGAGTCTCTTTTCAATGAAACCAGGACGCTGCTACGGGAGAAGGAAGTGCTGCTCCTGGAAATGCAGCATCGCATTTTCAATAGTTTGCAAATCATCGCGAACATCATCATGATGAAGACTCGGGTCACGACCTCGGAAGAAGCGCGCCGACACCTGCAGGACGCCTACTCCCGCGTTATGTCGGTGGCGACATTGCAGCGGCACATCGACACGGCAGGCCGCACTGAACTCGTTGAAGTCGATCCCTATTTGACCACGCTATGCGACGGCCTCGCGGCCTCGATGATCGGCGAGGAGAAACAAATATCCCTGAAATACGCTTTCGACCGCGCTCTCATTCCCTCGACCGAAGCAGTGAGTCTTGGCCTGATCGTGACGGAGCTGGTTATCAATTCCGTGAAATATGCATTTCCTCAAAGCCGCCCCGACGCGGAGATCCTCGTCAAATACGAGACATCCGGCTCCAACTGGCAGCTCACGGTGTCCGATAATGGCGTGGGCAGGCCGGAAGGATACACTACAGCGGCCCCTTCTGACGGCTTGGGCAGCACGCTTGTGAAGGCGCTCGCGCAACAGATCAAGGCGCAAATTGAAGTGGTAAGCAGTGCCCGCGGACTCGTTGTCTCGATCGCGCATGCGACATTTAGCCCACGGCCTGCATAGGCCTCGCCAATCCAGATCGGATCGGCAAGGCGTTGGCAGTAACACGTCGCGCGCGACGGTTTACGGCATCAGCAGGAGCAATCCATGAAAATTGGACGGACAGGTTAGCGCTGGATCAGAGTCCGAAGGCTGAGAACCTGCCGAGGGCATCACTGTCGCTGCGACAACATTTTGTCGAGGCAACCGCAATCGAAAGGAGTAGGGCACGCTCAGCGTCCCTATCCCGAAGTCGCCCCCACTCGGTTCACCGCGAGGCCGGTAGCTGTTGCGGCCTCGCGTCCAATTGCGGCGCAGCCAAGGCGCGCGCTTTATTAGCAGGCCCACACCCACCCAGCGACGGGGTCCCACTGCCAGCACGAACTGCCGCCATACCCGTAGCCGGGATAGCCGTAGCCCGATGCGCCCGCGATTCCCGCGCCTAGAAGTCCGGCCGCGGCGCCCGCGACGCCAGCCGCGGCGCCAACCGCGGCGCCCGGAATGCCGTAGCCTCGGCGATAATAACCGCGGCGATAGCCCCGATAGTAAGCTTGTTCGAACGACGTCGTTAGTTCAACGCTCGTCGGACTCGCGGCGCTCATGGGGCCAGCCAAAACATCCGCCGGTAGAGCCGCCAGCGCGGTCACCCCGCATAACGCGGCCAGGACAGATTTCACACTCTTACACATTTCGACCTCCCTTTTTCAGAAACACAGATTTTCAGAAACACAGAGTCGAGTCCGCCCCAACGCGGGCGTGCCGCGCGCTGCTTCTGCGTCCCAAGAGGATCAACTAGGCCCAAATGTTAAGTTGTCGAGGAGATTCCTCGATCACGGCTAGCTCCGAGGCGTTTGGGAGGCCTCGGTGTAAATCAGATTTCAATTGTGACCCCTTTCGAAAACTTTCGCGACAGTAAAATCAGCGCCTTGAGCATGTGACCTTACGCCGTATTACGGCCGGGGATTTTGTCGCAAATTGATTTCGACTATATGGCCGTCATGTTGATCGTCGTGGGCTTGTTGTGCCTAGTAGGGCTGGCTGCCTCATTGCGCGCGCCAACTGCTGCGCGGGAAGCGATCAATGTGTGGATTCATGACGTTCCGCCGATACAATTTGCCGCATCGCTTCTCGGCGTTCGACTGAAATTCGCCGAAGTGAACAATTATGTCGTATTGATACAGATCCGCGAAAAATACAGTGAGGCCCTCAATGCAGTGGCGCAATTCTCTGGGAGGCTACGGTGCAGCCGTCCAAATCGTTCATTGGTTTTCCGTGCTTCTTGTTGGCGTCGCATGGGTGCTCGGGACCGTGGGTGAAGATCTGCCACGTGGGAGCGCCCGCGATCTCGGGGAATTAATCCATGTTTCTGCGGGAGAGCTGATCGCCATCCTTTTGATCTTTCGTGTCGGCTGGCGTCTAATCAACGCGCCGCCGTCTCCAGAACCGACGCCGCTGGGGAGATCGGGCGATTTGGCCGCCAAAATCGTCCACCTTGCGCTTTACGCGCTGCTTGCGGCGGTTGTCGCCGTTGGCGTCGCGACGCAATTTGCGGATGGCGACGCGCTTTCCGTGCTTGGCATTTTCGATATCGCATCGCCGTGGACGAAGAACAAAATGTTTGCACATGACATGAAGGAAATTCATGAAACTCTAGCGAATGGACTTATCATCCTCGCCACGATCCATGCTGGAGCAGCGTTGGTCCATCACTTCGTTTTCCGCGATCGCACTCTGAGACGTATGCTGCCAGGGGTTTCGGAGCCCCGCTAATCCTGCGCTCGCTGCTCTAAAGTGACGCTGTGATAGCTTCGGCTTCGTTGCGGCCTGTCTGCGACCCGAGCGCGAATGCACGGCGGGCAATCCACCCGCTGAACATGGCGTTTCAAAGGGAATTCCATCCAGGAAGTTGCTTAGCCCTTCGGGATTTTCGTTTACTTGATGCTGCTATAGAAATGAAGGAGACCCAAGTAGCGGAAGCACCCGGGCTATGATCGCTCCCAAACAGACTAGCACCACTAGCAGCTTGAGTAGCTGTGCTAGCCGCGCATCGGGACAGAATTTATCGATCACCCAAAACAAGATCGCCCCAAGGACGACGATAATAAGAATTCCAATTATGAGCGTTAGCACCGCAGTCTCCCGGTAAATTTACGGCAATGTCCAAAACTCATTGCACTTTCGTCGATTTTTGGTGACGCGCGCTTGGGTCAGCCCTCGGCTCTCGCCAAATGAAGAGCTTACCACAAGCTGTTTCAAAATTTCGCATTTGGGTTGAGTTTTGGCAACAGGAATTCGTGACACGCCGATGCGCCGAGGCAAAAGGGCTCAACTCGAAAGATCGGACGCGCTCACCACTTCATTCCGTTCGACTTAGCAGAACGGATATGCCAAACGCTTGATCGGTCCGGCGCGAGTGGCGCGGGTCATTTAATTGCGTTCAACGCGCGGATCGCTTTGCGAAAAGCGCCGCTGATTATAACGAGGCGTGATGCATCGGAGACATGGTCCCTCGTCCAATCCTTGGCAGGCCACTTTGTCAGTTCGTACGAATCTAGATCGCGGAAGCGATACCTCCTCCCACAGACGTGAATACGTCGAAGCATTGGACCACATCCCATCGTCGCACGGTCTCGTAGGCAACCGCGACGCCCTGTTCAGCAACAGATCTTCCACGTCGCGGAAGCTCAGGCACAGCTGAGTTCGGTCATCTTGGCCATACGAGCGGGACGTCAGCAACGGTAGGTTTCGCAGCAATCGCTTCGGCGCAGTTCGAGGTCCCAGCATCGGCGCATGACGACGCCGGGTACCGTGTCCCATCACTGACGCGGGGATGTTTCCGGATCAGGCGACATAGGAAAAAGTATCCTGAAGGTTGTCCCAACGCCTGGCGCTCCCGACCTAACGAGGGTGCCTGAAAGCTGACGCACGAAGATCGTTACGTAGTTAGAGCCATGCTGCCCAGGCGTGCTTCCTTGGCCCTGTGCCGGCATGCCGATCCCGTCGTCGGCTACCGTCAGCTCGACATCGTTCCCGATCCGTCGGACGGCAAGCGTGACCATTCCGATGCCGCCTGGGAAAGCGTGTTTGACCGCATTCGTGCCCAGCTCGTTGACCAGCAGACCGAAGGGCACGGCGCGCTCGGAATCGATCTGAAGGGCTTCTGCCTCGACGGTTATTCGAATGCCGCCCGCCTCTCTGAGCAGACTCGCCGATAGGGCCGCGGCAATTTCCTTAAGATAGGCCCCCAGGGCGACGGTGCGGCCACCATTGGATTGCGACATCAGGTCATAGAGCTGGGCGATGGCGATGACGCGGTCCTGCATGGCCTCGAAGCCGCGCACCCAAGGCGCCGGCGTCCGTCTGATCTCGGTGGTGATCAAGGAGGCGATGACCTGCAGGTTGTTCTTGACCCGGTGCGCAACCTCGTTCGCCAGCAGCTTGGCGTCGATTTCGCGTTGCTTGTGCGCGCCGATCTCGGTCCGCAACTGGACGTTCGCCAATTCTGTCGCCTCGATCAACTCATCCTGGCGAAGCGCCCCTAAGAGCAGGGCCTGGCTGATCGCATGCCTTGTCTCGTGAAGCGGCCCTGTTTCGTTCACCAGGATCATAACGCCCGCCGTCCGGCCGTCGGCCATAAGCGGCCACAAACTATAAGAGAATAAGAGAGGGCAAGGCGCCGCCAGTTCTTCTGATGTGTAGCTTGCCGCCGCGCCGGTGCGAAAGACGCGATCCAGAAGCGCCAAACACTCGTCCGCTGGCGACAATCTGTCGAACGGTCTTCCAATTACCTCGTCGCGGGCCTTATCGAACAATCGGCAAAAAGCTGAGTTCGCGTAGCGGACGATATGCGCCTCTCCGGAAAGCTCAGTCACCGCCCAGGGCGAATGGTCGAAGGAGCTCGAAAGACTGCCGAGCAACGAAGCCGGGTCTGTGACCTTCGATGTTGACATCACTCGCGAGCCTTCGGCTCTGGTGGGCTTTCGTCTCTTTGCGGTTTGCGCGGCCCTGTACGATCCGGGAGCCCGGTGCTCAACCGGCTGTAGTCTGTATTGCGCGGATTGATGACAGCCACCCCCTCGTCGCTGATAATATATTCCCGGATGTCCTTGCTGTGGTTTCCCCCGCGCATCTTGATGACGACGATCGTCTTTCGCAGCTGGCCGTCGATTTCAACATAGCGCAGCCGGATGATATCGTCGGTGAGGAACGACACCGCATAGTGGCTGAACTGAAGGGAGGTGAAGTTGTCCTCCACCTCGACCGTGCTGAGGATCGTGATCCCCGCGCCGGTCAGGGCGCAAATCATGCGGTACAGCGACTCCCGGAAGTCGGCCCGGAAGCTGGGCGCCAGCGCCATCTCGAAGCCCACCAGGGAATCGATGACCACGCGCTGTGCGCCCACCCTTTTGATGGCGTCCAGGATCGCCAGCATCGTCTCGTCGACCGAGAGGTCGAGGGGACGAAGATACAGGATCTCGAGGGTTCCGGCTTCCTGCGCTGCCTTCAGCTTGAGGCCGAACGCGTCCGCCCGATGGACGTAGCCGTCGGGACGCTCCTCGAAGATCGCCATCACGCCCGGCTCCCCGCAGCGGAGTCCCTCTCCGATGAACTGGGTCGCCAGCGCCGACTTACCCGTGCCCGACGGTCCCGCCACAAGGACGCTGTCGCCCTCCAAAACGCCGCCGCCAAGCATTTTGTCCAGCTCGGGAATTCCCACGGACAGCCGACTGCGCCGCTTGGGTCTCGCCCGGGCGGTTTCCAGTCCGAGCGTGCGCGAAAAGGCTTGGAGCCCTTCGTCGGTGATCCGGATGGTGTGCAAGCCAGGCACCGAGGCCTGACCACGCAGCTTCAGGACCTGCAGCTTCCGCACTGTGGAATTCCGCTCCGTCACCTGTGAAAGCCACAGAATGCTGTCGACCATGGTGAACAGCGGGTTTTCGCGGATCTCGTCGTGGATGTATTCCCCCACCAGAAACGTCGTCACCTCCGAGTTCACCAGGAACTGGGACAAGTTGTGGATGAACGCCTGCACCTCCATCGCTCCCGCCTCGCCGGTCGCCCTTCGCGCGAGGCTGCGGAATGAATCGATCACCACGACGCGCGGGTTGGCCGCGGTGACCTGAGTCACGATCTCCCGCAACACAACGGCCAGATCGTTCTGCAGGGCGGCTTCGGACAGGTTGATGAACCGGAGGGCGTCGCCCACCTTGGATTCGTCGTAGAAAGAGAACTGCTGCTGGTAGCGCAACATCTTGATGCTCGGCTCGCCGAGCACTGTGAAATAGAGCGCCGGCCGGTCCGCGGTTGCGTTCGCGAACGCCAGTTGGTGAACCAGCGTGGTCTTGCCGCACCCCGGTGAGCCGCTAATCAGATTGAACGAGAACTCCGGGATGCCGCCCCCCAGGATATCGTCGAGCCCACGTACGCCGGTCGGAAGCTTGTTAATCGTGACCTTGGGTGGCCTGCGCAGGCGCGCCTTCGGCTGGGCTGATTTGGCCATCTTACTCGACGTCCTCATTATTTGCCGTAACGCTGAAATCCGCGTCGTCAAACGCTAGCTGCGGCCATAGCTGATTAATCAGGCGTAAGGTCAGAGCCGGGCCGATGAAGGCCACGAGCAGACCGAGTAATTGAGCCAGCAGGACGGCCTCGCCTTCGACGAAGTCCGCCGGGTCGAATGTTGTCGTGGCGACAGTCAGGCCTTCCAGCTCTCCATCCGCGACCACCCGCACCGTGGCTAGCCAGGGGACCTCGGCGGTGGCCAGCATCAACGCGCGCGCAAGCAGCGCTTGAAAGCCGCCCCGACCCATCAGCATCGAAAAGTGCGGACGCAGCTTGTCTGTGGCTCGAAACGCCGTGGGACTGTCTAGCTCGGCAGACGTGTTCCCCGGCGTCTCGCAAGCAATCAACTGCCTAGCGATATTCCGCATTTGCAAAGAGGCTCGGTTCAATCGCACCCCTTCAAATCACGCTTGCCGCGCTCAGTGAACTACTCCCCGAGGCCTCGACGCGCGGACTTGGTGCGTCGAATGTTACCACATCCATGAGCCAATTAGCGAACTCGGCGGGGATTCCGAGATGTGAACCATATTTGGCGGACGGAAGGGTGCTGGCCAGGCTGACTGCGCTTCAGGACGGATTTCAACGTCGATATCTGTCGGGTGGCGGCAGGGCGCGACGTCTCTTAGCGCAATCACTTGATCAGCCGTGAGCCCGCCGTTCTTGGCGGCCCCGGCATGCCACGGGCCCATCGATCGCAAGAACAGCGTCCGCGACTTGCCCTTGTAACTGCTACACATCCGCGGGTCGCAACTTGGCGACGATTCTCCGGCTTGTGACGCCTGCTCGGCATTGCGATCATCGTCCCGTCACAAGTCGGCTAACGCATGCCGAGTTTGAAAATGCGGGTTAGCGCGCTCGGGAGGGTTTTAGTGCCAGATGCTTCCTCAGCCCCCCACTCGGCTCCCGGCCTCAGTGAAGCAGACGCGCAGGCCAGGCTGAAGAGCGAGGGCTACAACGAGCTACCGCGGCCGGAACGGCGGACGCCGCTGCGAATCGTTCTCGAGGTCCTGCGCGAGCCGATGCTCGCGCTGCTCATCGGCGGCGGCCTGATCTACTTGTTGCTAGGGGATTTGAAGGAAGCATTAATTCTCCTCGTCTTCGCAACAATGTCGGTCGTGATCACGGCGGTGCAAGAGACCCGCACCGAGCGCGTCCTGGAAGCGCTACGCGATCTTACGAGTCCGCGCGCGCTGGTTATTCGTGACGGCGTACGTAAGAGAATCGCTGGGCGCGAAGTCGTGCGCGGCGATGTCGTCGTGCTCAGCGAAGGCGACCGGGTTCCCGCCGACGCGGCGCTCAGCGAATGCCAGGACCTCCAGATCGACGAATCGCTGTTGACGGGAGAGTCGGCGCCCGTTCGCAAGATCTCTCGCGCCGATGCGCCTCTCGGAAGCCGCCTGCCGGGGGGCGACGACCTGCCATATGTGTTTTCAGGCTCGCTGGTGGTGCGCGGAACCGGAATAGGCGAAGTGATCGCGACCGGCGCACGGAGTGAAATCGGCAAAATTGGCCAATCGCTCAGCACGCTCGAAACGGAGCCGCCGCGTCTGCTGGCGCAGACACGGCGTCTTGTGGGGGTGTTTGCTCTCGCAGGAGGCGCCGTAAGCCTTTTGGCGGTGTTGCTCTACGGCCTGTTGCGCGGAGGATGGCTCGATGCGGTGCTCGCGGGCATCGCGCTCGGCATGTCGATGCTGCCCGAAGAATTTCCCGTCGTGCTCACCGTATTCATGGCGATGGGAGCATGGCGGATTTCGCGGGCGCGCGTATTGACCCGTCGCGCCGCGGCCATCGAATCTCTGGGTTCGGCGACGGTCTTGTGCACGGATAAGACCGGCACCCTGACCGAGAACCAGATGTCGATTGCCGAACTACGCCTCAAGGGCGGCGAGGCATTACGCGCCGGCCAGATATCCCGCTCAATGCCTGCGAGCTTCGATCATCTGGTCCAGTTCGGAATTCTCGCCAGCGCGCCTGATCCATTCGATCCGATGGAAAAAGCGTTTCACGATTTCGGCCGGAACCATTTGCCCGAGACCGGAACTCTGCTTGGTCCAGATTGGAAACTTTTGCAGACATACGGTCTTCGTTCCGATCTCCTTGCGATGTCACAGGTCTGGCAAAGCGGCGCCACGCCGGAATTCGTTGTCGCGGCCAAAGGCGCGCCGGAAGCCATCGCTACCCTTTGCCGATTGAACGAGACGGAGCTTGCTGCAGTGAAGCAGTCCGTTGAGGGCATGGCTGCCGAGGGACAGCGCGTTCTGGGAGTGGCCAGCGCATCCTTCGCGCAGAACGCATTGCCGGACTCGCAGCAAGACTTCACGTTCGAATTTTTGGGGCTCGTCGGACTCGCCGACCCGTTACGCTTGGCCGTTCCAGCCGCCGTGAGCGAGTGTCGGTCGGCAGGCATCAGGGTGGTCATGATCACGGGCGACTACCCGGCGACGGCGAAGGCAATTGCGCGCCAGGCGGGTCTAAATGCCGACGACGTCGTGACAGGACAGACGCTCGAAAGCGAAAGCGAGGCGCATCTCGCGCGGCGCATGCGGACAGCGAGCATATTTGCGCGAATCATGCCGGATCAGAAGCTTCGAATCGTGAATGCGCTCAAAGCAAACGGCGAGATCGTCGCCATGACGGGAGACGGCGTCAATGATGCGCCCTCTCTCAAGGCCGCGCACATTGGCATTGCCATGGGCGGCCGCGGAACGGACGTGGCGCGGGAGGCGTCCTCAATCGTGCTTCTCGATGACGATTTCGGCTCGATCGTCAAGGCGATCCGGCTTGGCCGCAGAATTTACGACAATCTGCGCAAGGCGACGGGTTTCATCTTCGCGGTGCATGTGCCCATCGCGGGATTGGCGATATTGCCGCTGTTGTTTGGCCTGCCGCTGCTATTTGGGCCGATGCACATCGCATTTCTGGAAATGGTGATCGATCCGGTCTGTTCGCTCGTCTTCGAAGCCGAGATCGAGGAAGACGATGTGATGCGCCGCCCGCCACGTCCTACCAACGAGCCGCTGTTCTCGGCTCCCGTGATCGCGTGGGGCCTCTTACAGGGAGCGTTCGCATTCGCGCTTGTCGCCGGCATTTTCCTCATCGCGCTGAAGCGGGGCATGCCAGAGACGGAAGTGCGCGCATTAACTTTCTTCTCGTTGGTCCTCGCGATCGTCAGCCTAATCTTTGTCAACCGCACCTTCAGCGCATCGCTGCTAACAGCGCTCCGTCGACCAAACACGGCGCTTGCGTGGGTGCTCCTTGCCGTCGTGGCGATGCTGAGTCTGACGCTCCTTTCGCCCCCCATTAGCGATCTCTTCCGCTTCGGGCCCCTACACCTGGACGACCTGTTAGTCACGCTCGGCGCCGGCGTCTTTGTGCTGGTGCTGCTTGAAGCGCTCAAATACGTTTGGCGCGGCGCAGGACTTAACGGAGTTCGTTGGCTCCGTCGGATATGCGTACAAGGTCGCGTGAACGCGAGGGCCTCTGTCGGATGGACGGCAGCGGCGGCGATGGCGATGGCGATTTCACTTGGCTGGCTTCTTATCGCTCATGCGCCAAAGCTCATCACGCCGCGAGAGACTGGGTCGGTTCGAGTAGAGAGGATTGAACCCCCGCCCGCGCAACAAGGCGCTCCCACTCCGTCCAAGGAAACGAAATCCGCCGTGGAGGAAGTCCAGCCAAGAGGCCGGGAACAAGAGACCAGCACGAGAACAGCGGCTGGGGAGCCTCCTAAATTTTTAAGCAGGAAGCTGCCCAGCGGGCTCATATTGAATGTTCCGAGCTCCGGCATGGAGGCCAATCTGCTCGCGTTTCTCGAGCGTGAAGCGAAGATAGAAGGAGTGACCTGGTTCGATTTCGACCGTCTCCAATTCGAGACGGGCAGAACGAAGCCGCAAGCTGCCTCTCGCGAGCAATTACAAAACATCGCTCACATTCTGGCGGCCTATCCGAACGTTAAAGCGACGATTGGCGGCTATACCGACAGCGTCGGCGCCCGGAGCGCAAATAAGAGACTGTCAAAAGCGCGCGCCGACACCGTGATGCGCGAGTTGACGAGAATGGGCGTGGACGCTTCACGCCTCAACACGAAAGGTTATGGCGAAAGCCATCCGGTCGCAACCAATGACACTGAGGAGGGAAGAGCAAAAAATCGACGAATCTCGCTAGGCGTAATTCGAAAATAGCAAATGCTAAGAAAAATGAACCCAGCAAGTTTGAGGGCTATGGTGCAAATTCAAACGAACGGTCGCAAGACCGCGCTTGGGCGTTCGACGGGGGTCAATCCGCAATAACCGTGGTTCCAAAATCTCTGGCGCGAGCCCGTCACTGGAAGCTTGTTCAATACGAATTGACTTTTTTGATGCGATGCATGGGTGCCATCAAATTAACAGCTGCGGGGTATGGTGAAGCTACACTTGTTTTCGGCTTGTATCATGCTGCGCGTCGCTCAACGATGGCCGCCGGACCGTGATGATCTTGCCGAACCATCGAACCGGTAGGAGATGCGAACCTTCCCAGAAGGATGTGTCATGCAGTAGCTGGCCACTTCTGGAAAGAGCCGAGCCATTTCCAACTTCGTCGTCATAGAAAGCTTCATCATGAGCGCACATGCGATGACGGAGTTAATCATTTGTCCTCTCTACGCATCCGAGCGCACGCTCGGCCCCTTGGTCGAGCGGCGGAAGGAAGCCATGACGATGACGTTCTTCAACCCTATAAGCCCAAGCTCTGTGAGAAATCCGGGCTAAGTCAAGTCCAATCGACGACCCACTCAATTTTCTGGGAGCGATCTCCAATCGTTCGTTGATGCGGAAGCTCAAGATCCGAGACGCAGCCGGACGGGCTCGGCCCAACTCCTCGTCTTAGCTGCTCTTGCGTTCCCCGCACAGCGGGGCGAGCTGACCAAGCCCCGGGGTGGGCGGGAGCCAGTTTAGCGCGCTTCACATTTCCGCCTTGAACAGCGCCGAGGCAGGTGCCATTGTCATCAACGTGACGGCGCAAAATCGAGCAGCCGGGCATTGCGCCCGCGGAGGGAGCTGGCGTCCTCCCCGTCACAATTCTCAAAATTCATGGTTCAGGCACACGACCGTGCAGGAGTGCGGGTGGTGCAGACGGGTCGCAGCGCATATCTAGCCGCAAGAGCTCTGGCGCGCGCACTTCTATGATTATTTGATCTAGGCTGATCAATTTGGCGCCATCGTTATCGCTGCGCTCCCAGTTTTTCCGCTCGCCTATCGACGCGCTGAACGAGCGCGGGTTTTCTTGTCTAGGGAGCATGCTTGTCGATTTCGCAGCGCATAGGGCGCGATCTCGCAATGCTCGTCTCGCATATTGCTCAGCGGCAGGTCAGAAGGCGGAGTGTGCGAACATCCATAGGACGCCGACTGCAGCCAATGCACGCCATTTGCACGTCTTTGAGAGCATGCGGCGAACTCTAAAGGAAAGGTCTGCGGTAAGATCGAGGTCTCTCAGTTTTCATTAGCATTGGCGTTCTTGAACCCTTCGACAACCGCACGAGCGATTTCGAGCCTGGGGAATATTTTGCCGCGCGGGACATGAAGGCCGGCGGCGCTCCATGCTGCGCGGGTCGATTTAAGGAGTGTGCGCTTCGGGACGTTCTGAAAATACATAAGCCTCGTCGTAAAGTCGGCGTCGCTCAGTTGGAGCCGCTTCGGCAGCGTCCAGTTCACGAGCGCCACGAATAGTGTCGCAGCTTCGGCGCATCGGAGTCCTGCCTCTATATTTTCTGGCAAAGCGCAGCGCTCGTTGACGGCAATCTGCATAATGAAGGCGTTCATCAGTTTGATGCGCTCTTCCATATCTTTGAGTTCTGCTTCGTTCGTCGGCCCCGTGAAGAGTGGCGGCTTTCCATATCGGATGATGATGTCGTCTGGGTGTGGAAGGTGCCACGCCGGCGCCTCGCCCTTTGATTCAGCTTCCTTGATTTCGTCCCGACATTGCCGCTGATAGGCCTCCCAAAATTCATTCTCAGCCTTGATCTCGATCGCCTTCTCTCGTTTGATCCGCTCATGCAGGAGGAGCCAGGTTCTCAGCGCATGAGGGTTGCCTTTGAGGCCCGCATTCTGCAACGCGCGAATAACAGCCTGTTTCGCTGGAATGACAGAGACGCTATCGCCCTCACGGATCGTGACGCCGCGCTCGGCTTTGGCGCGTCTGCACCATAGCAGCGCTCATGCAATACATGGCGCGGACCTTGCAGCGTCTCGGCGACTGGCTTTATAATTTCGCGACCGGAAAACGCTTCGATAATTACACGTCTTGGGATCACAACAGTCTGATTTGGAGCGATGTATTTTACCGCTCCTACGGCGAAGCGCAGTGGCACAAGCTGCATCCGAGGGCGGTGGACGCCGCCGCCGACTGCGTCCGCAGCCATGCGAACGCCGAGAGAATGGGCGAGTCGAAATTAGAGTCGCAAGTCAAAATCGTTGGCGATTAAACATTGGACGACACTTAGATCGCGTTGGGCGAGGGCCCACGGCCGTGCACACTGAGAGCAAACCCATTTGGGCGCGCGCTTCTTTCGGGCAGCTGGTTCCCTTCATTAGCATTTTGGCCTTCGGCAAGGCGCGGAACATAAGCCGCGCGCTGCTGTGATCGCTCATCTGACCTTCGGTCACCATGACGAGCGGCTTGCCGCTCATCTTCGCAGACGACACGCAGCTTGGAGTTCAACCCGCCTTTCGTGCGGCCGAATGCAGCGGATTAGAACCCATTTTTTAGAAGGCTTGGCAGCAGTGCGATGCGCCGGATGCGTCGAGTCGATTATGATGTGCTCGGGCTTTGGACGTTCGGCGGCAAGGCTGGGAAAATCCGGTCGAAGACGCCAAGCGGCTCCAGCGAATGAGGGGGTTGTAGAGTGTCTCGTGTGCGGCACGCAGTTCTTGGGCGCATACTTCTGTTGCAGGCCGTGCCTGATGACGTAGACAATGCCGATAACGACGCGTCGGTCGTCGACGCGCGGCACGCCATGCGCCAAGGAAGAACGGCGATATACGCGCCATCTGACGCGCACTCAGCAAAAACAAATTGCTCATCACGAAGGCCTCTGAGTCGGACGCCCTTGTGAATCACGCCTCAATCAAATTTGATGCGTTGTGAGCCTAGACCGAGCTTAAGGCTGCGACAGCCTTTGCAGGCCGTTTGCTACGGCCAACCCAATCCGCGTAGCTTGATGAAGACTCGCGGACCGCTCGCCCGGACCCGTAAACGCTTCAAGTTTCCAGTTAAACGGTGTAACTGGTCGGCTGCGAGGCTGACGCATGTTAGTGAATACTCCAGGGTTTAAGCACTCTCGCGGAGTTTTGCGCTAAAGTTCTCGCAATAGGCATTCTCTCAAGGACTGCCTTGATAATGCGCACGCGTCCCATGGAGGCGCACATGAGCGACATCTACGAAGACCTGCTTAATCGCCATCGCTGGGTTCGCGTCATGGCCGACTATTCTTGTGATGGGGTGTGGGACATCGAGGGAAATTCCTGTGGGACCGAGGAATTGCCGATCTCACCTGCGCTCGTCGAGCGCCTTCGCCGCTGGCAGGCGCACTACGAGGCGATCGAGGATGCGATCGAAGAAGAAAACCAGCTCCCCCGAGAAAGCGACTGGACGAATTTTTCCGCCGAAGGCCTCGCCATTGCTCGCGCCGTCAAGGCCGAATTACCCGGCTGGACGGTGTTCTACTTCGATGAGGCCAGGGCGTGCGTCGTTCCCTTGGATGGGAAGCGCCGGCTACGGAGCACCTTTGAATACGAAATTATGCTCGACGACGAATCTGGCGACTAAGAAAACATCTTGCTCTGGAGAGCGCCAAAAGAATGTCGCCGCTCTTTGAAAAAATTCGTCGCACTGTGGCGCTATTTACCTTCAATGAGATGCGCGAGTGCGAAGATGCGAGATTGCAGCCCGACCATGCGCCACTATTCGATCTCCAGAGAGAAGTATCTCTTCAATTTTCTTCCTCATTGGCGCCCTTGAACCCTTCGACGATCGCACGTGCGATTTCAAGCCTGGGGAATATTTTGCCGCGCGGGACATGAAGGCCGGCGGCGCTCCATGCTGCGCGGGTCGATTTAAGGAGTGTCCGCTTCGGGATGTTCTGAAAATACATAAGCCTGGTCGCAAAGTCGGTATCGCTTAGTTGGAGCCGCTTCGGCAGCGTCCCGTTAAGGAGCGCCACGAATATTGTCGCAGCTTCGGCGCATCGGAGTCCTGCTTCTATAATTTCTGGCAAAGCGCAGCGCTCGTTGACGGCAATTTGCATAATGTAGGCGTTCATCAGTTTGATGCGCTCTTCTAGATCCTTGAGCTCTGCTTCGTTCGTCGGGCCTGTGAAGAGGGGCGGCTTTCCATATCGGATGATGATGTCGTCTGGATGTGGGAGATGCAGCGGCGGCGCGGCGCCCTTTGATTCAGCTGCCTTGATTTCTTCACGGCAACTCTGCTGATAGGCCTCCCAAAGTTCATTCTCAGCCTTGATCTCGATCGCCGTCTCTCGTTCGATCCGCTCATGCAGGAGGAGCCAGGTTCTCTGCGCGTGAGGGTTGCCTTTGAGGGCCGCATTCTGCAACGCGCGAATAAGAGCCTGTTTCGCTGGAATGACAGAGACGCTATCGCCCTCACGGATCGTGACGCCGCGCTCGGCTTCTTTCAAAATCAGTTCCTGTATGGGCTGCGGCTCAATCCGGGGATGAAACGGAAAGCTTGACGTTTTCTTCGGCCTTCCTTTTGGATTGCCTGATCGCCCTTTTTGGAAACGCGTTGTTTTTGGCAGGGTTGGAATCGGCTCGCCAAATAGGAGCGCGCCCTTCAAACGATCCACCATTTCGTCGGGAAACAAGCGATCCGACTGCTCAGGGGGATCTTCGGTCGAAGATTTGTCGGTGCGACGCTGTGTCATGAGTCAGGATTCTCGGGCAAGGAGCGCTTTATCATTTGGGGTCGTCCGGACGCGATTGGGCTCAGTCGACGAGCGCTCCACGTTTCCCGCCCTGTCGATCTCGCCTCGTTCGAGACGTCATGCGCGCCTTTCCTGCCGATCGAGCGGTCGGCAATCGCTCGGCCGCAATGTCTTCGAAGCGTCGGGTCGTTTCGGCGTGGACGGCCGACTTGCCGGTCAGTCTCTCCCAGCGAGAGACGATGACGTCGCAATAGAGAGGGTCAAATTCGATGAGCTTCGCCCGTCGTCCGCATGTCTCCGCCGCAATCAGAGTCGAGCCGGAGCCCCCGAAGATGTCCAGGACGATCTCCCCGCGCCGAGAGCAATCCTTGATGGCGTCGGCCACGAGCGCCACGGGCTTGACGGTCGGGTGCATCGACAATGCCTCGGAACGACTTAATCCAAGACTGCTCACGCCAGGGTAGTCCCACACATTCGTGCGATAGCGTCCCGTTTCGCCGAGCCCGAAGTTGTTGGTATGTAGAGCGGTCCCGACTTTGAAGACGAAGATCAGTTCGTGCTTGGAACGATAGAAGGTGCCCATGCCGCCATTGGTTTTGTTCCAGACGCAGAGGTTCTTGAATTCGGTGAAGGCGGCTTCGCCTGCTTCCGTCATTTCGCGGATGTGCCGCCAGTCCATGCAGGCGAACGCGATCGCCCCGTCCTTGCATACTGAAGCCGCGTTGGAGAGCGTTATGGTCAGGAACTCGGTGAAAGCCTCGCGAGACATCTCACCCGCGGCCATGGCGAATTCCCGGTGGCTGTGGCGGCCGAGCCCGGTGACATTGCCGTCGATCTCGACATTGTAGGGCGGATCCGTGAAGATCAGATCGGCTTTCTCTGCGCCAAGCAGACGGGCGCAATCACGCTTCTCCCTCGCGTCGCCGCACAGCAGCCGGTGTTTTCCCAGGATCCAGAGATCGCCCAAGCGTGTTACAGCTGCTTCGGGTAAATCTGGGATGACGTCGAGCCCATCCGGCGTCTCGACCGAACCCTCCCGCGCCTGATCGAAGGTGATATCGATCTCCGCCAAAGAGAAGCCGGTGAACGAGAGGTCGAACTCCGTGTCAATCAGCGCCTGAAACTCGATCGCCAGCATTTCCATGTCCCAGCCGGCGTTGAGGGCGAGCTTATTGTCCGCAATGACATAGGCGCGCACTTCCTCCGGCGTGAGATGGGACAATTTCAGCGTTGGGACCGTTTCGAGACCCAACTCCTTCGCGGCCATGACCCTGCCATGGCCAGCGATAATGCCGCCGTCGTCCCTGATCAGGACTGGATTCGTGAAGCCGAAGCGGCGAATTCTCTCCGCAATTTGCCGGATCTGTTTCTTCGAATGACGCCGCGCGTTGTTTGCATAAGCCTTGAGGGAGGCTACGGGCCGTAATTCGATGGCGGGCGGAGTGGCGTTCATGGTCTGCCTCAACAGCAATTTTGGCGGGACCGGCTTGCGCGCTTCGCGCAACGAGCTCCGATCGAAGTTGCGCAAAGGCTTTCACAAAGAGATTCAGCTCGTCAATATTCTGAACGGGGATAAGCTTGGGGAGAGCACCTTTAAACACCGATTTAATGGTATCCCACGTATAGATTATCACCCCAAAGGCTATTGCTGTAGCAACAAAATTTCGCAGCGGAGGAGGGGCTTTCGAAGGCCCTTCAATGTCCCTTTAAGGGCCGTTTAAGAACCCGCGCGTTTCAGAAGGCGATTTATACTCGTCCGAATGCTTGCAAAATACTGGCGTTGCTGTGAGCGCAATGCGCCCCTCGATCCGGTTAGGGCACCCTTGCACAACAGGCGCCTCGCTCAAGAGGTCGGTCGACGGCCATTTCAGACCCGGGGACGGGCTCGAAATCCCGAATCATCCTGTTCGATTCGCCATACGCAAGGCGTTGTCGCAGTCCGACAACACCCTCCCGCCTTACGGCGCCGCCATTCCAGATAGCGACTCGCATATCCCGCCTAACGGCGCGCTCATCCCGCTCAACGGCAACCGAAATCCAGATAACGGCAATCGAATCCCGGCTAACGACAATCCGATCCCGGGTAACGACAAGAAATTCACCTGATAACAGGCCCGCGTCCCCGGATTCTGGCTACATGCGTCCCTGTTTTTGCAGCAGCGAATCGACGTCATGACACTGAAATCACGTGGGTTTCGTCGCAGACGATGGGGGTGAAGCCTGAATTTTTTGAAAACCTCCCTGATTTTCCCGTAGTCAGGGAGGGGAGTGAGGCGAGACGGGTTCGCAGGAGACCGCGTCGTCAGCCACACATTCTCGGATGCGGAGACCGGACGCGGACTTTGGGGAAAGCGCCGGGAATTCGGCGCATTTGCGTGTCATAGCTTCCGGATCAAGATGCAGCGGAGGCACGAGACGGCGCGGCGCCGGTTGCAATCGGCCAAGATCGTGATTGAAGGATTTAGCCGAGGCCGAGCAGGCGCTCTTGATCCGCCCAAGCATGAGGCAGAGCCTGTGTCAGGCTGGAGACCGTCACACCTGAGGGGGTCACGCCGTCGGCGATCGCCTGAACGACGCTTGGCGGCGCCTTCGGCCAGTCTCGCCTGCACCGTGTCGAAGAGATCGCGATCGAGGATCGGCTCGTGTTCGCCCTTGTGGCTCTCGCCGTGATAGGCGATTTCGCCGACATAAAAGCGATTTTTAAGCATATACGCGAGCGGACCGACCATGAAGCGATCGGCGGCGATAATTTTGCCGCTTGCGAGCTTCCGGGGTCTTGGTCTGGCGCCTTCCCGGTCGAACGCGAGCATCTTGCGCCATGATTGCGCGAGATCGCTCTTGATGTTTCAGAGCATCGCCGTCTTCTGATTGGTCCGACGCTGTTTGCGTCAAAAATCATTCACCTTCGTCGCAACCCGATCAATTACTAGGTCGTCCTGAGAAAGATGTGGGCTGCCTTTCCCAAGCATCAGCAAATCGGTGAAATACTCGATAGTTTTGATAAGACCATCGCGTAACGCAATTGTTGGCCGCCAACTGAGCTCTTCCGTCGCCTTGCTTATGTCCGGTTGGCGCTGCTTAGGATCGTCCGACGGCAGTGGTCGAAACACAAGTTTCGATTTCGATCCAGTCATCTCCAAGATCAGTTCGGCCAAATCCCGGATCGTAAATTCTGTCGGATTGCCGATGTTGATCGGTCCCGTCGTTTGCCGGCCGGTCGCCATCATGCGGAGCAGCGCCTCGACGAGATCGTCAACGAAACAAAAAGACCGCGTCTGGGCGCCGTCGCCATATATCGTAATGTCTTTGCCCAAGAGCGCTTGCACAATGAAATTCGAGACCACGCGTCCATCGTTAGGATGCATACGAGGGCCATAGGTATTGAATATCCGCACCACTTTGGCCGCCACTTTATGTTGACGCACATAATCGAAAACCAGCGTCTCGGCGCAACGCTTACCTTCATCATAGCAGGAACGGATGCCGATCGGATTGACATTCCCCCAGTATTCCTCGGGCTGCGGATGGACGATAGGATCGCCGTAAACTTCCGAGGTTGACGCCTGTAACAATTTGGCCTTCACGCGCTTAGCGAGCCCAAGCATGTTTATCGCGCCAATTACACTCGTCTTGGTCGTCTGAACAGGATCCCGCTGATAATGAATGGGCGAAGCGGGACAGGCCAAATTGAATATCTCATCGACTTCTACGTAGAGTGGGAAGGTCACGTCATGGCGGAGCAACTCGAAATTCTTGTTGTCGAGCAAATGCGAAATGTTGCGTCGAGTTCCCGTGAAAAAATTATCGACACAGAGAACATCGTGGTCCGCTTCAAGCAGCCGCTCGCACAAGTGCGATCCAATGAACCCCGCCCCCCCTGTAACCAGAATTCGTTTCCGCATGATCAATCACCAACTCCAGAGCTTGCTGCCAATTTGTGAAAGAAATGGTGCGTGGAGCGCGCGTCCCGCTGTCAGAAACAGTTCCGCGGCAGGCCTCAGCAACGGCCGCGGAGCGAAGTTTTTGTGGTCGGCTCGGCGAAGTCCCGCGCCCTTAACGCCATCCATCAGAAATCGGAATTTGTCTTCGCCTATCAATTTCGTGAGCGTTTCCGCTTTCGAATGCAGAGCGTTCTCTAAATAAAAATCAAGACTTTCGAATTGTGGGAAATCGGGATTGACGACGCAAGCTTTCTGCATGAGAACGAGCGCCTCCGTATAGCGGTAGACGCCCATTTTGCGCACGAAAAAATCGGGGTTATCGATCAATCGATCGACGACTGCGCGCCACGCGTAGTACTCGGCCCTGAACGCCTTTTCCGGATCTGCGGCATGAACTCCAAAAAGCTCAGCGTGATTTGAGAATCCGTTTCCACCATGGATCCGATAGATGGTGAGCGGAATATCGATCAGCACGGCGCCGCTCACCAAGCACACCCCCTTATTCAAGTATGTATCTCCGTGAAACTTCAGGTTCATGAGGTTTCCGCCGCCGAGGAACAACTCCACTGCATCACGCCTAAAGCAGTTTCCCGAGGTAGGGGCGTAGACCCAATCGCCCCACGCGCCCGACTCGACGAGATGGACGCGCTTCTCGATGTCATCGAGCAAAACGCTCTTCAACGGCCATAAGTCTGCCGTGCAACGATCGATGCGACGAAAAATATTGCTGCGCAGACCCAGCCCTGAGGCCGCATAATTGCTCAGATGGCTCCAACAAGCCCTGACAATACGATTCCCTGTTGTCTGCAACATGTCCGAAGACGTGAAGCCTATAGGTTTGCGCACGGACAAATGGACAAAGATGTGTGTTTCGACAAAGGTGGAAAGCAGCACGTCATCAGCGTCTAGGAATACCACGTATTCGCCGGAACTCGCGGCAAGACCGGTGCTGAAGGCTGCAGTCTGACCGCCGTTCGTTTCATGCCGTAGCACCTTGATCGCAGCTTCACGTCGCGCGATGCCCTCGAGCACAGCGCCACTCTCATCGGTCGAGGCGTCATCAACGATGATGCATTCGATGTTGGGGTAGGTTTGCGCCTCAACAGAGGCAACCGCATCAGGTAAGAACTGCGCATAATTGTAGTTTGTGATGATGACGCTTACCAGCGGCAACTCCAGCCTATTGCTCGCTCCCGGCAAATTGAGCTTCATGGAATTGAGTTCGTGCATTGCGCCGGTCGCGGATCGTGTCATTCGCTGAAAAGCTACTTGCTCAATTTTTCTTCTTAGACGTTGATGGCGGTCCCACTGATGAGCAATCTCGCTAATATCGCCAGTCTCGTTGACGACGCGCCCTTCTTCGTCACAATCCAAACTATCTCCGTTGACATAGTGCAGCGTCGCCACGCGATCGAAGTTGGTCATTCTTTTTGCTGTTCGACACGCGCCTTTATAAAAAAGATAATTATGAATCGCCTGATCAACCCCATGAGCCGTACGCTTGTCTTCTGTTAACGCAAGGCATGTGAGCTGCATATGTATAAGATATTGAAATATGCCACGGGCGCGGCCGCAGACGGTACCTGCACACGAGATATTTTCGTTCGCCAATTCGTTGAGTGCTTCGCTTCCGAACGTGTTGGAAATCCATTTCGAATTGTAGGCGCAATCGCCTATGGTTATTTCAGAATTCTCGAAATGGTATTCGAGTTCATGACATGGATTGCTGAACAGTTGCTTCTGAAAAACGACGTCCCGAACATCCGTCAGAAGAACCTGATCATATACGTTTCCGTCCATTAATTGCTTGCGCAAAAAATGGAGGAAGTCGAAAAACCTTACCATCGCTATATAGGCGGACGGATAGTCGTGTTGGGCGAAGGTGCAGGTTTTTATCGATCTCGAGGTGAGATAGCGCTTTAGAGCTGTTGCGTCGCGATCAATAAAGAGGACCGCCTCGGTATTTTCGCGCCTCGTCTCATTTAGCGACTCAACCCACGGCGCAATTGTTTGAGGTTCGTAACCAAGGGCGAGACCCAAAACAAGATCCCCGCGCGTTGGCAGAAGCTCGTCGGGCAACGACTGCTCGAAAGCAAGTAGGTCTAATCGGATTTTGGTGATGGTCTCCGAGGCCATTTCGTTAATAATGTGCCGCATTGTCTCTCAATACCCGCCTCTCACGCGGTTAAATATCGCGTGCCTCATTACAGCGCGTTCATATAAACTAACGAGGGAGTTGTCGACTGGAATTCAGCCAGACTCACCTCACATAATTCAATGACGTTGCCTGAGGCGATGGCGTTTCAATAGCGTCGGTGCAGGCGCCACGGTTAAACGATTCATTCTGTCATAACCAGGAGATCGGACCTCGTGACCTGCTTGCGAATAGCTTTCAAGATGATGCGCACCGCAACAAGGCGTCAAACCCGGACGGTTCGTTGGCGAGCGAGACGATTTCGACCTCGGCGTATGGAAAATTCCTCGCGCCTTCGCAGGAGAAAAGACCGTCACGAGGGGAAAAAAGCCCGATTTGCTTTCTCAAAACTCTCTCGACGGGGTAAGGGGCGCCATCCCATATTGCCATTACATTTATGCGTTCCGACAGAGGTTGGACTTGTGTCCTTCAGCAGGCCGACGAGCGGGTTTGGCGCCGGGGGCGCGATCCGCCGCAGCGTATTTGTGTCGTGGTGGTTGAACGGCGGCGTTTTGCCGCGCAGGGCGAGATCCGTTCGCGTCACATAGGTCCAGCCGCCATCGTCGTTGAAGGCGATGTCGATGCGGTAATAGTCGGTGCGAAACGCTTCTTCCAGGAACGTCGTCGAGCAAATGCCGAAGCGAGTATCGCCGCGCCGCGCTTCGACGGAGAACTGTCGTCGTTCGACTGCAACGCTCGAATAACCTCGGATCCGACGCGGCGCATTGCCGTCAGACTCACGGGCTTGAGTCACAGGCGTTCCGGCGTAGTCCGGCGGGCCTGCCACAGGCAAGATGGCGTAATTCCCGTCGTCCTTGGTCTGCGCCACTTGCTCAAAGGATGATCATGTCCCAACCGCGCCAAAACGACTAACATGGTGTCGTCAAAATCTCGGCGGCGGTTGCGGATGAGGCTCGGGATCAACCCATTCCTCCCACTCGATCGCGAAGGGAATATTTTTTTCGGCGAGAAATTCCGTCACGCGCTGCTCGACCTCGTCTCTCAGCGCGAAATCGGGCTTATAGCGCAGACGTCGCCATGGCAGGATAGGCGGCTCCAGCGTGATGGCGACGATATATTCCTCCACGCTTTCGTTGTCTTTAGGGCTGCCGGTATGCGCGATGGCGACCCAGACGGGGGAGAAGGCTTTCTCCCGAAGCCAGAACCCCCAGCCGTAATCCTCGCCGATCGACTTGCTCAGCGAGACGGCCCTATCTTCGCGCCTCGCGATGAAATGCTTCAGTTCATCAGCAAACGCGCGGCCCCGATGGCCGTGAATATTCTGCACGCCGCTTGGATCATCGACATAGCGGTCGGTCCTCACTTTGATGATGCGACCGGCTTTCGTGTCGCGCGACATGACGACGGCAAGCCGGACGTTGGCCGCCGAGATGAGAATGGCGAGAAGAATGAAGGGGACGAGAAGCACCTCTTCCGGCACGAATTCGTACATTGCGAGCGAGGGATCGAGGACGACCGACAGGCCCGTCAGAATCCCCATCGGAACGAGAAGGATCAGCGCGGCAAGCAGCGGCCCGGAAAGCAGGCCGAGCAGAATATTCTGAAGGTGTTGCTTTCGCTCCATTCAGCTTGCTCCGACGCCCGCAAAGCAACGATCGGACCGGAAACCCGGTCTGTTCTGTTTGACGCAAAGGACGGCGCCGCCGCGACTCATTTTTCCGCCACGACGCAGGATTCCGCCGCGTCCGGCGCGCCGAGCAAATTGTTCTTGATCACGGCTTCGGCGCGCGCCCTCGCTTCAGCCAGATCCTTGTCGAATACTTCGGTCGTATATTCGCTCGTCGCCGTCTTGACGATCGAGTCATTGGGCGACACGGGTGTGCTGTTCACGTCGATCGTCGTGATCGTCGAAAGCCCCGGTCGCAGCGGCTGCTTTTTCAGCTCTTCTGGGTCGATCGCGATGCGCACCGGGATGCGCTGCACGATGCGGATGAAGTTGCCGGTGGCGTTGTCCGGCGGCAGCGTGGCGAACACGCTGCCCGAGCCGGGCACGACGCCTTCGACGACGCCATGATAGGTTCGCTTGCTCCCGTAGAGATCGACAATGATCTCCGCCTTCTGCCCCGGCCTAATGCTCTCAAGACGGTTCTCCCAGAGATTGGCCTCGACCCAGAGATGATCCAGCGGAACGATATTCATGATCTGGTCGCCGGGCTTGACGCGGAAGCCGACCTGAACGCGGCGCTTGGCGACATAGCCCGTCGCCGGCGCGCGAATGCTCTGGCGCAGCGTTTCGACATAGGCGTCGTTGAAGCGCGCCTTCGCCCATTCGATATCGGGATGGCTGACGCGCGTCGCATTGATGAGGCGCGCATCGAACGCCTGTAGCTCGGCGCGCGTCTCGCGCAGATCGGCTTCCTGCGCCGCGAGCTGGTCCTCGGTGTTCTGCAGAATCTGGCGCGACGCGGCGCCGCTCGGCGCGGCCGACCGATAACGGGCGAGATCGTGCCATGTCCGTTCGCGTATCGCCTTACGGGAGGCAAGTTTCTGGCATACCTGCTGCCGATTGGCGAAGAGCGCGCCGACGGCGCGCACGGCGCGCCCGAGTTCCGCCTCGGCTTGTCCCAACACCGCGCGCGCGCGCTGGGCGTCGAGCCGAACCAGCACATCGCCCTTTTTGACGAACTGTGTTTCTTCGGCATTCACAGCGGCGACGACGCCCGTAGCGTCGGCCATGACCGGAATGATGTTGCCAGTAACGAAGGCGTTGTCCGTTGTGACGCGGTCACGGTCGTAAGTGAACCATTTGAACAGCGCTAGGAACGCCGCGACCGCAATTGCCAGGAAGACGACTTTAAGAAGAAAGGACCTTCTCGCGCGGATGCTTTTTCTCGACAGAGACATGGACTGATCACACCACCGCTTGCCGCATCAACATTTACTCCCGCGCAATCTCGTCTCAGCCGCCGGTCAGCGACTGGATTCCTTCGACGACGGGCGTGATTGGATCGGTCTCGGGCGCGGGCTTCGGATAATCCGGCCCCGGCCCGCCTGCAAAGCCGCCTCCAAGCGCCTGATAAAGATCGACAGCGGCGATCAGACGGTCGCCATCGAGCCCGCGCAGGGTAAAGATCGCATCGAGCAGGTCGGCGCGTTCCTGCAGAATTTCTCGCTGGTCGCGCAGGCCGTCGCGCAGCCGGACCTTCGACAACGCCAGTTCGGTCCGGCGCGCCCGAACGAAACGGCTTTGCGCATCGAATTCCGAGCGCGCACGCCTGAGATTGGCGATCCCATCAGCGACCTGCTGCGCGGCCTGCAGCAGCGTGTCGTTATAGGCGTCGACCGCCTGATCATATTCCGCGCGTTGCACTTCAAGATTGCCGCTTAGTCGGCCGCCCTGGAAGACGGGCAGGCGAATGGTCGGGGCGACGACATAGCCGAGCGCGGAAGGATTGAAGAGAAAGCCCGAAAGCTTACTAATCTTTGTCGAAGTGACGGAGCCTTCGAAGCCGCCGCCAAGCGCAAGATCGACGGAGGGGAGAAACAGAGTTTTCGCGGCGTGAACACGCGCCGCCCAAGCCTCGGCCCGCGCGAGCGCGGCCGCGAGATCTGGACGCCTCCGTAACAATTCGATCGGCAGAGCTTTCGGCAATGCGGGCTGCGCCGGCGCGATGCTGCCGCGCCCGTTGAGAACCGTGAGGCCCGCGTCAGGCCCCTCGCCCATTAGCCGCGCAAGCGCGTCGCGCTGCAGCGTGATCGCCGCCTTGACAGTCGCCTCGCGCCGCACGGCGACCTCTTCATTCGTGCGTGCGATCTGAACGCCATCGAGCGTATCAAGCCCAGTCTGATAGCGGGTCTCGGCAAGCGCGCGCAACTCTCGGCGCATTTTCACCAACGTCGTTGCGAGGCCCGACTGCTGTGTCAGCGCATAGCCACGCAAATACGCTCGCGCCACTCCCGTCGTCAGTAGAAGCCGGCTTTGCTCAGTCTCGCCCGCCTGCGCCGCAGCCTCACCGATCGCGGCATCGA
>Ga0351972_10023_pt1 | contig 62568 bp, 44 predicted proteins | sample TotcelHFGM3001N9_FD_206747 | JGI IMG/M metagenome (GOLD analysis project Ga0351972, IMG submission 206747) | Enriched cells from coal bed in the Powder River Basin, Montana, United States - Total cells FGM rep2 HSBNCT.FGM.300.1.N9 ...
CCGCGGCCGTTCGACGCGGAGGTGGCTCAACAGCTTGCGTCGTGTGACGTGAAAACAGAGGCAAACCTCGTCATCGTCTTCCACGCTTCACCTCCTTCGCGTTCACCATCGCGCTTCGACTTCCGCCCATTCGTGCGCGGTCAGCTGCAATTGGATTGTTCCGCCGTCAACCTGGCACTCGCTGAGCGTGCCGCCTTGGAAATTGATCTTTCGCGCCGTCTTCACGGGCCGGAAGCACTGCCAGCCGACTTTCGCCTGGCGACCCTGGGTCTCCAGCAGCCGGGCGCGAACCCCCACGGCTCGTCCGGCCTCGATGATCGGCTCCCAGTGCGTGGCGGCCACGTTTCTGGCATCGACGTGGAACAGCCAACCCGAACTCGTGGGCCGGGGCGGTGGAGCCCGCTGTGCCAGCGCCGGTGGCGGCGTGATCAGGTGAAGCGCCTCGTGCAACGAGCTTTTCACCTCCACGCCGATGCCCAGCCGAAACCGACGGCAGCGTTCGCCGGAAACGACCGCCAGCGTGTCCAGCATGCGCAACCCGTAACGCCGATGAAACGGCAGGCCGCCCGTGAGAATCGCGGTCCGGCTGCCGGCGTCATCGATTTCGACGTACAACGGTGCTTCGAAGCGTTTGCCCTTGACCGCCTGCCGCGTCATATTCGCGCTGCGGTACAGCTCGGCGGCTTCATTCGCCCAGGCAAACCGGATTCCGTAATAACAATTCCATGGATCGTCCGTACAGGACTGCTCCGGCTGCAACTCCACGTCCAACAGCAGGACGCGGCTGCCCCGCCACAACCGGTAAGTCTGGCGGTACTCCGCCAGCCGCCGTCCCTTTGGGTCCAGCAGCTTTCCCCGAGCCACGATCTCACCCAGCGTTCCCGTCGCGATTGTCGTCTCGATGCCTTCTGCGACCATGGCCGCATAGGGGCGTTCGACTTCCGCATGCTCGTTGCCGCGGCGAGTTCCCTGCGGTTCGCCGAAGCGGAACGCCAGTCGCTGGGACAATCGATTGCGACGCGCGTTGTATTCGTGGATGGCCCGCAGCCCGCCCGTCGCGGGATCGATTCGAGCCTCGAAAAACTCGTTCTGCAGCACGCAATCGTCCGCCAGATTCGCCGACGTTTTTTTCGCGTTGTCGGACGGCGGCCCCGGCGTCACCCACGCAAACCCCATCGGCGGCACGTCCACGACCAGTTGCATCATCGCTCCGGCCGCGGCTGGCCCGTCCAGCGCGTGGATTTCCGGCGTGTCGACTTCCGTCCGTCCATTCGGTGGCCTCCGTTGTGCGCCGGCGGCCGACGCCGAATAGACCGGCCGGGACTCCGCCGGCAGTCCATCGAGTGCGGGGACTTCTAGGCCCACACGGCGAACAAACGAGTGAGGATTGGCAATCAAATATCCGCGTTCCGCCGTTGCCTCGGCGCGCGGCAAGGCTTCGGCGAAACGCTGCAGCGACCACTGCAGCGCGACGACTACGGCGTCGTCCAGCTCCGCCGCCTCGGCACGCTCGTCCCCGAGATCAGTGTTCGTAAGCAAATCAAGCGGCTCGCGGAGCATAGCATCGGTCTTATCTTCCGGGATGCTGACCTCTTTGCCCATCGCCAGAGCCGCCAAGGTTTCCAGCGACTGAGCGGCTTCCGCGGCGGCGCGGCGATGCCAATAACGCACGACGGTGGAGATCGGATCGGGCTGTTTCCCGGCCACTGCCTGCTTCAGGTACGGCGACCGATATTGGTCGTAACCGAAACGGTCTTGATGCACCGGATAATCCGTGGTGCGAAAATATTGCTCCATCGTGACGAATTTGCCGAGCGCCGAGCAGTACCCGGAAATTCGCCGCAGATCTTCGTACCACGGGCTGGGCGTGCCCGGCCAATGCCCCAAGCAGACCGTCGCAATGTGGTCCATGTCCATCGATTCGCCCAGTTTGACCCCCAGGTTCAGGAACGTTTGGGGTTTGGCCGCGTCCAGGGGCAGCCGGGCGATTGCGGTTAGCGGGGTACCGTCGCAGCCCTCCCAACGCACTTTGCCCTGCGAGCCTTCCGGAACCACGCCTTCCTCGAACGAAGCGTGCAAGGCTGCGTCAAAACCGAGTTTTGTCAAGATCTGAGGCAGCAGGGGCGTCAATCCGAACCGCTGACGGCCGTAAACGTTGGGACACCGACCGAGGATTTCCTGATATTGGGCGAGCCCCAGACGCAACTGGGTCAACAGCGTTTCACATGACAACAATGTGCTTCGACGCTCGCCGTATTCGCCGCCGATCAGGCCCGCGCGTTCTTCTCGCAACGCCGATCGGAGCAACTCCAGCGTCTCCGGCTCGTCGCGGACGATCCGTTCCAGCATCTCGCCCGAGAGCAGCAAGTTGCATGCAGCCAGCTTGCCCAACTGGTCCTGCAGCCGCTCGCCCAGCATTGTGGGAGCGAGCATCGTGACATCCAGCAGATACGCTTCGCCCGGGTAGAAGTGATCGCGTTCCATCGCCAGAATGTCAAACGAGGCCGCCACACGCGAGCGAGCTTCGTCCGCCTGCCCCTCCATGACAGCCACCGCCGCCGCGACGACTTGGTTTTGAAAGTGGATTTCGTCCAGATTGCTGGAGTACCTCAGTTTTCGCGTGAGCAGTTCGACCTGAAGAAAGCAATAGCCTAAAGCCAGGAAATCAGCCGCCCAGGATTCGACCGTTGACGAAATCGCGGTTTCCAGGCGAGCTAATGCGATTTCGATGATCCGTTCCCGATCCAGTTCCGTGTGGATCAGGCAGGCCGCTTCCAATTCGGCTCGCTGCAGAAATCCGGTAGGGAGTTGCGGCTGACTGATGTCAGGCACTACAATCAGCCTATTCGTCACGTTTTCGGGCGGCGCATCCGCCCGATGCCAGCTCGGCATTTTTCCGGCGTTGGCGATTAACGCGGGATGCCAAAGGGCCGTCCAGGCTGCGAGCAGCCCCGCCGCATCGTCACCTTCGTGGTGCGTTGGAAAATCTTCCAAGCTGTGGCAGGGCAACAGGACGATAAGTTGCTGGTAATTCATGGTTTCGTGGCATAAGATTTGGAAAGTCCCTCGCGGCACCGTCTTCAACACGATAGCTTGTAAGGGACGACCAGTCGAGGGTGCCAACGGCAGCGGCCTCGCATATGCGGCGGCAGCATAGAAAGCAATCGGCGTGTAAAACTAGGGCCCAGGAACGATTGACACCCTTTCCCCAACGTCACTAAACTGACAACAGAGGACATTCGTCTCATCTCTTGCTTTAGGAATTGTCTATGGCGGCCACAAGCGGCGTATGGGGTCTCGACATCGGCCATTGCGCCCTGAAAGCGTTGCGCTGCGAGTACGATGACGCGAATCAGGTTCTCGTCGCGACAGCCTTTGACTATATCGAGCACCCGAAAATTCTCAGCCAGCCTGACGCGAATCCGAAGGAACTGGTCCGGGAGGCGATCGCCCAGTTTCTGCAGCGCAATAGCGTCCGCGGGGACCGCATCGTCATCTCCGTGCCCGGGCAAAGCGGTCTGGTGCGGTTCTTTGAACCGCCACCGGTGGATATGAAAAAATTGGCGGATATTGTCCGATTCGAGGCCCGTCAAGCCATCCCGTTCCCCCTGGAAGAAGTGATCTGGGACTACCAATTGATGGGCGGAGCCAACGAAGTCGATGGCTTTCTGATGGAAGCTGAGGTCGGTTTGGTGGCGATGAAGCGTGATCAGGTCTACGAGGCCCTCGAGCCGTACCGCGAAGCGGATATGGAGATCGGCATCGTCCAGCTGGGCCCAATTTGCACGTACAACTTCGTTGCCCATAGCTTGATGACGGACACCCTCGCGGCCGACATCTACGATGCCGACAATCCGCCGGAATCCTTCGTGATCATCAGCATGGGGACCGATACCACCGACTTGGTCGTGACCAATGGATTCCGGATCTGGCAGCGGAACATGCCCATCGGCGGCAACCACTTCACCAAGCAGCTGACGAAGGAACTGAAACTGACCTTCGCCAAAGCCGAGCACTTGAAACGCAACGTGCGCGAGGCCGAGGACGCCAAGGCGGTCATTCAGGCGATGCGGCCGATATTCAACGATCTGTTGACCGAGGTGCAGCGGTCCGTGGGGTTTTTCCAGAACATCGAACGGAAAGCACAGATCGGCGGCCTGATTATGCTGGGCAATGCCGTCAAGCTGCCCGGATTGCAGCAGTACCTGTCGAAGAATCTCGGCTACGAGCTGGTGAATGTCGACCACGACCAATGGTCCGCCCGGCTGGCAGGGCAATCCGTGCTGTCCTCGCCGCAATTCAAGGACAACATGCACGCCTTTGCCGTATGTTACGGGTTGTGCTTGCAGGGACTCGGCCAAGCAAAGTTCGACACGAACCTGCTGCCCAAGGAAATGCTGACCGAACGCATCATACGCGCCAAGAAGCCCTGGGCGCTGGCGACCGCATCCGGCCTGATGCTGGCTTTTGCCGTCAACTTCTTCTTCGAGTACAACGCTTGGTACAAGGTTCACCCGCAGCGCGTCCAAGACGGCGTGACGTGGGAAGCCGCGATGAAGGAAGTCGACAACGTCTCGTCTCAATTCAGCAGGAACGAACAGGAGGACTCGGGTCGGGTCAAGCGATTGGAGGAGCTGGTGTCGCTGGGAAAAGAACTGTCCGGCAACTCGGACCGCCGCGTTCTGTGGATGGAATTGCTCAAGACCATCAACGAAGCATTGCCGCGAGACGAGGCGGCTGTCGGCCAAGTTCCCGATCCAAAAGTTCAACCGATTTCGCAGCGCAAGGATATCCACATCGAATATATCGAATCCCAGTACTTTCCCAATTTGCAGGTGTGGTTTACCGAACCGATCAAGAGAAAGTACATGGAGGAATTAGCTCGTCTGCAGGGGGGGCCCAGCCCGGCTCCCGACCCCGTGCCGCCGTCCGGCGTTCCCGCTGATCCGGCGGCAGCGCCCGACGGGGGCGATCCGGCCGGCGCGGCTCCTGCGGCGGCTGCTCCGCCGGGGAACGCTCCGCCCCCGCCGCCCGCCGGTCCGGCCGCGCCGGCAGGGGGGCCCGCGGCGCCGAATGCCGCAGTGCCAGCGGCTGGAGGCCCTGCTATCATCGGTGATCCCGCGGAAATCAAGGGCCCCGAAGGGTCCGGTTGGGTAATCGAAATCAAGGGGCATCACTTTTTCAACGAAGACATCATGACCTGGGGCGGCGTCCACGTGCGCGATTCGTTCTTGAAGAACCTGCGAGAACAAACCGTGGAGTTCCCTACCGGACCGGGCCGGCCGCCGACGCGGTTCACCATGGAGGAGTTAGGAATCGGTTTTTCTGTGCTCACGGTGGATCCGCCGATCGATCAAACGCATCGCATTCCGAATCCCTTCTACGAACCCGTTGCACCGGGTGCGGGCGGGATGCCGGGCATGATGGAGGGCCCCGGAGGGATGATGCCCGGGATGACGCCCGGAGGCATGATCGCACCGGGAATGGGCCAGGCGAGCGGCAAGACGAAGCCCGACAAGAAGGAGAAGGAGGAGCCGAAAGAGCCTCCCTTCTTTTCGGCGCCAAAATATACGTTCGTATTACAGTTCTGCTGGCAAGAGCAATTGCTGACCGAGCGTTTGCGCAAACGGCAGCAAGAGCAGATCCAACAGCAATTGGACCAGCAGCAACCCTCAGAGCAGCCGCCGGGCGAGCAACCCCAGCCGGCGGCTCCGGACAACAAAGTGGCGGCGGCCAACACGGGAGGTTAAAGTCATGGACCAGGTCAAAGCATTTGCACGAGCTGCGGCGAAACACCTTTTCTGGATCGGCTGCGGCTTGATTCTAGTGGGCAGCATGGCGAGCTGGTTCGTTGCCCGGCAATCCCTGCACAAAGAGTTCGAAAAGAACCAGGGAGACATCAAGTCGAAATTCACCATGGTCAAGAGCCTTCAAGCAAAGAGGGATCCGCCCAACTCGAAGTCGCATGAGGAAATGGATAAACTGCTGGATAACACGCTCCGACTTGTGGTCCAGGCGTGGCAATTGCACTATTCTCAACAGGATGCGATTCTGCGCTGGCCGATGGATCTGCGGGAAGACTTTGTGACAGCCGTGCGCCCGCTGAAGCCCATCGAGGCCAAGGTGGATTTCCCCACCCCGCCCAACCAGGAGTTGAAGGTCGATTTTCGCCGCCGGTACGCGGGATATGTCGGCAACCTGCTGCCGCGATTGGCCGATGTGGTCGGTACGACTTGGCAGGTGGGCCGCGGAGGTGCGGGAGGCATGCCCGGAATGATGGGCGGCGCAGCGCAGCTGACGCCTGAAGAGCAACAGAAATTAGCTCAGCGCAAACCGCCGATCGTGATCTGGGATCCCCAGGATCAAGCGCGACTGGTCGCCACACATTTCGATTGGTCAAAACAACCCGACAGTTCGCCGACGACGCTGCAGCTGCTGTATGCACAAGAAGATTTGTGGGTTCTGACGGCCTTGATGCACATCATTCGGCAGACCAATGGCCAGATCGATTCGCGTCATGAGGCCGTGGTGAAAAACATTGAGACCATTCTGATCGGCCGCCACGCGCCCCCCCGCGCCGGACAAGTTATTCGCTTGGCTGGCGGCGGCATGGGCGGTGGCATGATGGACGGCGGGATGGGCGGAATGGATGGCAGCGGCTACATGTCATCCGAATCCGGCGCAACGCCGGGAGCCTCGGACATGGGGATGGGAGGCGGGATGATGCCCGCTCCGATGGGCGGCGGTGACATGTATGGCTCTGGAGGCGACATGGGCGGTATGATGCCGGGAGCGGGACGGATGTCGGCCGATCCGGCGGAAGGGCGTTACGTAGATAACCAATATCAGGCCCTGCGGGCCGAAACGTTGCGAACCGCCCTTCGTTCCCCCTCGCCGGATGATCCGTTTCTGGTCGTTGCCAAACGGATGCCGGTGCGGATGCGATTGACGGTGGACGTGCGCAAGTTGCCTCGCCTGTTGGCGCAATTGGGCAACTCGATGCTGCCGGTCGAGGTCCGCCAGGTTCGCATCAACCGCGGCAAGGAGGGTGGCGGCGGGGGATATGACATGATGGGTGGCGGAGGCTACGGCATGATGGGCGGTGGTGGCTATGGTTTGATGGGCGGCGGTGGATCCGAGATGGGAGGCGGATACATGGGTGCGACGCCGGGTATGGAAACGGGTATGGGCGGCTACGGCCAGACGCCTGACATGGGCGGCGGCTATGCCGCGCCTTATGATTCCGGTTACGGCATGGGCGGAGCCCAAAACATCAAAGATCGGACCACCGTGGCCAGCACCTCGCAAAACGATGTTCCGGTGGAAATCTACGGGATCATTTACATTTACAATCCGGTGGACGAGAAGAAGGTGGGCTTGGACCAGCAGCCGGCGCTCACCGGCACCCTGTCCCAGGCAACAGCAGCGGCAAGCTGATATACGGCCCGGACCTGCAAGCATCCGGGCGGCGGCAAGCAAGCGGCAGCAACGAGCGAACGAGGACAGGGGTTAAGACACCCGAGGCGCTAGACGCGGAGAAATGACCAATGGGGCTGAAGATAAATTTCGGCAAGGGCGGCTTGAAGGGATTTGTGATCCAACATGCCGAAAAGGGCATCTTCGGAATGGTGCTGGTTCTCGTCGCCGCGTTCATTTACTCCAGCGCCACGCAGGAAACGGTCGAGCAGGGTGAGAGTCCCAACAGTCTGAAAGGCGGCGCAAGCGGCGCGCTGAACACGTTGCAAAGTGGCAACCCCTGGGCAGCGTTGGCGCCGGAAAGGCTGGGGAAGGTCGACGATTATCCGGCACTGGCCCAAAACGCCCGGCAACCGGTGGATGACGCCGCCTACCGGGGAACGACGCCCTGGATCAAGGACTTGATCCCACGGCAGCAAAAGCGTCAGGATCCGGAAGTTTACGCTCCGTTGAAGGCGGAAGCCGAAGCCGGCGTGTTTGCGGTCATGACGCGAATCACCAAGCCGGATGACGCCTGGGTTGGAGACAAGGACGCAACCGTGGAGCAACCCAAAGAAAAACCCAAGCCCAAACCTAAGAAAGAGAGACGGCCGCGAGGCGGCGGAATGTACGACGAAATGATGGGCTCCGGAGGAGGCGCCACGGGCATGTCCGGCTACGGCGAGGAAATGGGCATGCCGATGGATTACGGGAGCGAGATGGGAGGCATGATGCCCGGAGGGTATGGAACCGGGATGACGGCCGGCAAGCGGACGCTCGGTCAATTCTATATCAAGCATTATTTAAGCCAAGGATATCGTCCCACCGTTGGATTGGGTGCCGTGGGCGTTGCGGCTCGGTCTTTCCCGGTCGTCGCCGTCAAGGCGCTGGTGCCTTTCGAGAAACAATGGGAAGAGTACGAGCGGGCCCTGGCCAGCGCCACGGGATACAGCCCCATGCACGATATTCCAAAGTACCTGTTGTTCGTCGCCGAGCGTGCGGAAGTCTCGGACGATCCGAACTCGCCGCCGCAATGGAAAACGGTCAGCAACAGCCGGTTCGCCATGGAATGGGCCCTCAAGAACTACGCCGGAGTGCCCCCAGAGATGGCCGACGAGGCTTATCTGTTGCCGGGGACGTTGACGATGCCCGTTCCTCCGGTCCTGCTGCAGCCCTATGACGCACTGGCGCTGCATAGCGAAATCCCCCGCCGAAAGCTTGGGCCGCATTTGGCGATGGGCCAGTCTGGTGCTCCGGAAGCCGCGAAAGAAGGCCAGGAAGAGCCCGCGGCGCCGCAGCCTTCGGCCGATTTTAGCGAGGGCCTGCCGCAAATTCCCGCGGCGGGAGCCCCGGGTGTGGGCGGCTATGGGATGGCGCCGGGAATGGGTTCCGGCATGGGTTATCCCGGCGGCGATATGACGTACGGGACGGATGCCGGGATGTACGGCGGAGCACCGGGAATGGAAGGCTCCGGATCGGCGGGCGGATATTATCCCGGTCCGTCCGGAGGCATGCCGGGCGGATACGGGATGCCAGGGGCTTACGGAATGCCCGGCGTCAACCAGCCGGTCGTCAAATACAAGATGATCCGCTTTTTTGACTTCACGGCCGAGCCGGGAAAATCCTATCAGTATCGTGTACGCGTGATGATCGAGGATCCCAATCGCCCCCAGGACAGAAACTCCGAGCCCAACCCGCGGATTCTCGATCAAGCGGTATCTGATCGGCTGGCCAAGGTGATTGCCGACGACGAGGCATACATAAAAACCAATCGCAAGCCGCGGCGGACATCCTGGCGCCAAACCGAATGGAGCGAGCCCAGCAATATCGTGACGGTGGTCAGCCCCGAACGCTTCGTCGGTGGTGGAGCGACCAGCGCCCGCTCGGTCAAGCTGACATTGACAGGCCCCTCGGTCGAACTGGAAGAAGCCAAAGGCAAGGTGGTCACCGTGGTCTGGGACCGGCGGCGGGCCACCGAGGTGCCGGCGGAACGAGAAGTTCTCCGAGGCGCATTCCTGGATTTCACGGACAAAGCCGACGTCTTGCAGCCATTGACCTTGCAGATTAAGCGGATCGAAGACTTCAACTTCGCCACCGACGCCTTCGTGGCCGATCTGCGCGGTGGCGAGCCGTTACTGGTCGATGTGGGGACGTCCAAGGAGGAGACGCCGCTGCCGGTGCCCGGCGAATATCTGGTCGTCGATGGCGATGGACGGCTGATCGTCTGCAACGAAGTGAATGATGCGGAAGATTACCGACGGCTGCTGTTCATCGAGGACCGGCCAGCCGGCGGAGCGGCGTCCGCCGCGGGCGGCTATGACGCCTATCCGGGCGGCTATCCAACCTACGGGGCGGGAAGCTGACTCCTTTGTTCCGGCCCCCGTTGGTGCCGTCTCGCCTCCGCGCCCGCCTCAGCGCACCATCCATTCCAGAACGCCTCCGGAGAAGTTCGGCTGCAACTGGACTTCGATCCGCAGGCCGCTGGTGCTGATCGGAGCGAAACGGACGACGTTGTACCGGTCTTTTTCGATCCCCAGGCTGTCTTGCGTCGGGACGGGCTTCCATTGCTGGCCGTCCCGGTACAGCAATCGCCACGACTGGGGCACTCGGCAAGCGCCGCGGCCGGTGTCATCGAACCAATAGACTTCGACGGACGAAACTTTCGCTGGCTGATCGAATTCGTATTGGATCCATTCCGCCGTGCCCTTGTGATTCCACCAGGTGAACCGCCCAATAGAGTGGTCGTTTGAATGGGCAGGCTCCACCTGGTCGCTCAGCGCTGAAATGGAATCCGGGGGCCAGCGGTGGGAAGCCGACGCGCGGCTGCGCGAGGCAATGGTCGGCGGAGGCGGGACGTGCGCCAAATCGACGGATCTCGGCAGCCACACCGCCATCTCATTCGCGCCCCGATGGCACCATGCGTAGTAGGGAATCATCGTGATCGGCGCCGTTCTCATTTGCACCGTGCCGTCCTCGTCACGCACTGCCGCCAGCGATTCGCCTTGCAGCACCGTGACACCGCCGAGCAGATCGGCCCGGTGCTCCGGAGTCAGCGCGACGCTGTCCGGCAGCACGATGTTCATCACGCGGCCGTCATGATCGGCGCCTTCGACGCAATACACGATCGGCCCTCGCTCGATCGCCACTCGACCGCGGTTGTCCGTGATGTTCTCGTGTGCCAATACGCGGCGAGCGGGCATCGGCAGATCCAGTTCCACCACGTCTCCCGCCTGCCAAGTGCGGCGGATTGTGGCGTAGCCGTCCTGGACGTTCAACTCGACCGCCTGGCCGTTGACCGAGAGAGCAACCGGCGGCGGCGTTGGACCGGCGCCGCGATACAGGTCGCTGGGGACAGGCCGTCCCTGCGCCCAGCCCGGAATGCGCAGCTTGAGTGCAAACGAATCGGCGGCCGGCGGCCGGACCACGAGCCGGATGTTGCCATTCCACGGATAATGCGTCTGCTGTTCCAATCGCAATCCGCCGGCCGGCCTCGAAAGCGTCCCGCTGCCGGCGATGTACAGGTTGACGAACACATCGTCGCCCCGGTGGGCGTATACATAGCCTGCGATGGACGGGATGAACCGCACGACGTTCACCGGACAGCACGAGCAGCCGAACCAAGGGCTCCGCACCAGGTCGCCGTGATTGAAGCGAAAACGCCCGTCGCAAGCCAGCGGATTGGGATAGAAGAAGGTGTCGCCCGACAGCGACACGCCCGACAAGAAACCGTTGTAGATGATCCGCTCGAGCACATCGATGTACTTCGCGTCACCGTGCAGCAGGAACATACGGTGATTCCATTGCCCGTTGGCGATTGCCGCACAGGTCTCGTTGTACGCTTTCAAGTTTGGCAAGTCATAGGGCCGGCTGTAGCCTTCGCCGTGATCGAATACGCCGACGCTGCCGGTCAAGTACATTTGGCGCGAGACCATGTCTTCCCACAAGCGATTGATGGCGCGAATGTAATCTTCGTCGCCGGTCAGCGCCGCCACGTCGGCGACGCCGCTGTACAGGTACCCCGCGCGGACCGCATGGCCGGTCACCTCCTCCTGTTCCACCAGCGGCTTGTGGTCCTGGCAATATGCCCCGTAGACCTTCCGCTTGTCCGCCCGGCCGCGCATGTCGATGAAGAATTTGGCCAGTCGCAGGTACTTTTCCTCGCCGGTCACCCGGGCCAGCTTGACCAACCCGATTTCGACCTCTTGGTGGCCGGGGACATCGATCAACTGGCCGGGGTCGGGTCCGAAGGTCTTGACCAGCAGGTCGGCATTCTTGAGGGCCACGTCCAACAACGACCGCTTGCCGGTCGCCTGAAAGTGGGCCACCGCGGCTTCATACATATGGCCCACGTTATACAACTCGTGGCTCGCCGCCAGATTCGTCCAGCGCTGCGGACCCGTCATGCCGCTGGTGAAGCCCAGGGTTCGCGCGGTGTACAGGTAGCCGTCCTCCTCTTGCGCCGCCGCGATCTTGGCAATCAAGTCGTCCAGGTACTTGTCCAATTCCGGATCGGGGTGCATGGCCAGCGTGTACGCGGCGCCTTCGATCACTTTGACCACGTCCGAGTCGTTGAACGGGATGCCTTGGAATTTGCCCTCTTCCAGCCCGCCGGCGCGAGCGAAATTGCTGTTTCGTCCCGTCTCCTCGCACTTCTGAAAATCGTAACGCACGGTGACCGCGCGATTCGTCTCCAGCCGCGGCCCCCAAAATGCGTCTTCGATCCGAACGTCGGTAAAAGGCACGGGCGTAAAGGGGTAATCTTTGGTTTCCGCCAAGCCGGCCAGGGTCGGCAATGCAACGAAGAGGAACAGCGCGATGCGTCGCATGTTCATAAGGGAGTCTCCGGTTGAGGGACAAATCTGTTGGTGCTGCCAGTGTCCTTCTGTCAACTCCGTCTGTCAAGCTGGCCAAGGTCGCACCGCCGGGACGCGTTGGTTCGATGCGAGCACTCGGCTAAACAACGCGTGCCTGTGACAAGGCTGGCGTCGGCCAGCATAACGGGATAGACTATGGTGGCGTCGCGCGGAAGACCGGGCCAACGGATTTGAGAAGCGGGACAATGTTGATAGGCATCATTTCTAAGATCATTTCCGAAAAGGGAATCGGCTTCATCACGCCCTGCGATCACGGCGGAGATGTTTTTTTTCACTATAGTGCGGTGGTCGGCGAGCAATTCGAACAACTGCAGGAGGGCCAGGCAGTCGCCTTCGATCTCGACCGCACCACGCGCAAACGCGACCGTCCTCGAGCCGCCAAGGTAGAGCCGTGCGATCCGAAGCTGCTCGGCCGTCGAGCCGATGACGAGGCTCCGCCCGACTGGCATCCTCGCGCACGGCGCCGCAAACCCACCTGGCGCGAATAGCTGGCAAAGGATGGCCGATTGGAGAATCGGCTATGGACGTGCTGAGCCTTCGAAACTGGTGGTTACGGTCGTGGTAATCCCTCCACGGGCGCTGAATTCCGCCATCAGAACCACCCGTCGCGGCTGAATCACCGACACAAAGTCATCCAGAATCCGGTTGGTGGCGTTTTCGTAGAAGATCCCTTCGTTCCGAAACTGCTGCAAATACAACTTGAGGCTCTTCAACTCGACGCATTTCGTATCCGGCGTATAAATGAACGTCAGGACGCCGAAATCGGGCTGGCCGGTCTTAGGACAGATCGACGTGAATTCCGGACAACGAATCTCGATCGTATAGTCTCGCTCCGGGAATTGATTCTCGAAGGTTTCCAAAACGTCGCGAAAGCTTGGCGACATCGTATTCTTCCTTTCTCGAGCTCATGAAAGCGCGTGGGAGCGTCTCCGACCCCTTCCGTTAATCGACTCTATTTTGGCATGATAGTGCCAAAGCGGAAGGGGACACCAGCCGATGCGCGTGACGGAGATCTACGAATCAATTCAAGGCGAGGGCTTCCTGACGGGGACGCCGAGCGTGTTTCTGCGCGCCGCCGGCTGCAATTTGCGATGCTGGTTCTGCGACACGCCGTTCGCCTCGTGGTATCCCGAAGGCGAGGATCTGGCGATCGAAGAAATCCTCGAACGGATGGGCCAATACGACTGTCGGCACGCGGTCCTGACGGGCGGAGAACCGATGCTGTTTGCCGAACTGATCCCGATCTGTGAAGGCCTGCGGGCCGCCGGCCGGCATATCACGATTGAGACCGCCGGCACATTGTACCTGCCGTTGGCCTGCGACCTGATGTCGATCAGTCCCAAGCTGTCCAATTCGACCCCCGACGAGCAGCTGGCGGCGCGCTGGCGAATCCGCCACGAACACGCCCGGCATGTCCCGGAGGTGATCCGGCGGCTGATTGCAGAGCACGAGTACCAATTCAAGTTCGTGATCGGCCAGCGAGCCGATTGTGACGAAGTCCACCGCTATTTGGATGATTTTCCGGAAATCCACCGCGCGCGGGTACAACTCATGCCGTTGGGCATCGACGTCGACGAATTGGACCGCATCGGCGCTTGGCTGGAAGATTACTGCCGCCAGCACGGATTTCACTTTTGCCCGCGGCGGCAAATCGAATGGTTCGGTTTGCGGCGGGGCACGTGATGAAGTCGTGATTTCCGTGTTGCCACGGCCGATCTTGTCGGCCGTGCCTGCCGGTGCTAGCACCGACGGCGCGTCACTTCTTGGGGAATGTGTCAGAAGTCGTCTGGTTCGCCAACCGCGGTTTTGCTACAGTCCCGCACGCTCGTCTTGACTCTTGGGGACCGTTCAACCTCGTCCGGATTGCGGTGCGTCTATTGCTATGTGCAACTCCGTTAGCAAACTCGTCCTCGCCCTTGGTTTCTGCCTCGCGCTCGGCTTCTCGTGGGGCTGTATGGGCACACCGGTTTATCGAATGTGGCACCGGCGCCAATGGATGGAGGACGAGCAAGTCCAACCCAGTCTGCACGCGCGCCTGGAGGAACTCGAATCGCTCCGCGCTCGGGCGCGCGGCATGAACGACACGGAACAGTCGAAAATCGCCGCCGATCTGGCGCGGGCATTGGCCGATGACCCCACGCCGCTGTACCGCGCGCATGTGGTCCGCACGCTCGGCGAATTGTCCACGCCCGCCGCCGCGGAGGCATTGCGGACGGCCGTCGAAGACCGGGAGCCGCGAGTCCGCATCGAGGCCTGTGCGGCCTGGGGACGGCGCGGAACCGAAGAAGCGGTCGCCGTTCTGGCGGACGTACTCGGCAAGGACGCCGATCTGGATGTGCGCATGGCAGCCGCACGCGAACTGGAAAACTATCGAACGCCCAGCGCGATCCCCGCGCTGGGGATTGCTTTGGACGATTCCGATCCGGCGCTGCAGCACCGCGCGATCCGCTCGCTCAAAGTCGTCACGGGAAAGGATTTTGGGAACAGTGTCCCCGCGTGGCGCCAGTTTGTGCGTACCGGCGACGTTCAAGCGTCCGAAGTACCTTCGCTGGCCGAGCGATTGCGGGACTTGTTCTGACAACTTGCTGCATCTTCGTCCCGCGGATGCAACTCGGCTTGCAGAAAGGCAACGTGCGGATCAACTCAGGCGGCTCGAATGTCAGTGAGATCGGCTGTGCTCAGACAACCGTTTTTTCTGTTGATCGCCGGATGCCTGCTCAGCAGCGTCGATGCGATGGCGGAGGACGCCACCACGACTTGGCGCGCGGTGATTCTGGAGCCCGCTGACGGCCCGACGACGAGCGAACCGGCTCACCCGCTACCGCCCGGCTCGCAGATTCCGGCTGTGAATGAACCCTCGGTTGCCGAGCCGCCAGTCGTCGAGCCCGCTTTGACACCGGAGCAACTCGCGCTGCGCGACCGGCTTCGCAACTGCCTGGCCTACTACTTCTATCGTCCGGACAGCACCCAGCGGCGAAGTCCTTGGGCCGTGATGCACGCCATCATCGGTTTCGGAGTGGACACGAGATTGCTGGCGGGCGACCGCGAGGTGAACGCAATCGCTTGGCTTTGTGCAAACGGACCTTGCCACGGGATGCAATTGCTGGCTCCGGCCGCCAGTTCCGTCGGCGTTCGCAACGGGCCGGGCTATCAGGGGCATGACGGCCAGCTGTTGGCGATCCTGGCGCAATCGCGCGTGAAAATTGATTATCCGCTCGTCGTCCAGGGCCAGCGTTTCAGCATCGGCGAACTCGTCCGGGCGGAGCAACTCTCGTGCCGCGCCGGCACGGAACTGACGTTCAAGTTGATCGGCCTGGCCCACTACCTGGATCCCGAGGCGGCTTGGCGGAACGATCAGGGCGAAGCGTGGAACGTCGCGCGGCTGGTGAAGGAAGAACTTGCCCAGCCGATTGTCGGGGCCGCTTGCGGAGGAACTCACCGCTTGATGGGCTTCAGCTACGCCGTTCACAATCGCGAGAAAAGTGGCCGGCCGCTGGACGGACAGTGGGAGCGAGCCAAGGACTACCTGGAACAGTACCACGCGTACACGTTCCGGCTGCAAAACGCTGACGGCAGCTTCAGCACCAGCTGGTTTGCCCGCCGTGGCGACCAGCCGGACTTGGATCGCCGATTGGACACCACGGGACACACGCTCGAGTGGCTGGCCTACTCGCTGCCCAAGACGCAACTCAGCGACCCCCGACTGGTCCGCGCCGTCGAATACTTGATCGACCTGATGTGGCGTTATCGGGGCCGCGAGTGGGATATTGGGCCGCGGGGGCATGCGATCCACGCCCTGTCGCTGTACGACGAGCGAGCGTTCGATGGCCGGCTGGGCCAACGCGCAGAGGACCTTGCCGCACATCGCCGCGGGGGACGACCTGCCGAAGTCGTCGAGCGTCCCCTGGTTTCCGGCGCGCCGAGTCGCTGAACATGGTGGTTCAGAATCAACGGACCTGGTCGTCCGGCCGGGACTGGTCAATGCCGCTTGCGCCGCAGTCGGCGAAGCAGCACGATGGCCAAAACCAGCACGAGCGGTACGGGCAGCCAAGGCACCAGTGCAACCGCCACCAGGGACAACGTCTGAGCCGTGGCGACGGCCGCGGCCGTCGAGGACGTAAACGCTCGTCGGAGCCGCGTCATGTATGTGGGGGCCTCTTCGGGAACGTAGTTCTTGATCTCCGTCACGCTCACCGTCACCGTGGTCAGTTCGGTGACGTCCTTCAGCATCCGCAGCCGCCCTTGCGCCTGTTCGATTTCGCCCCGAACGCGGGACAGTTCCCGCTCGACGGCGAGGACTTCCTCCAGCTTGCCCGTCGCCTCGGCCAGCAGCTTCAGCAGCCGGTCTTCTTCCTGTTGCTTGTTGCGAATCCGCGCCTCGATGTCGTAGAATTCGGCGGTCACATCGTCCGACGTCGAGTTGATGCTGCGCACTTCGCCCAACGGGCGCAGGGCGGCGAGAAATTCGCCGAACCGATCCACCGGCACGCGGACCGTCCAGCGCCCGCTGCGCGGGCGGCCTGGCGAACCGGTCACGTGGGACGCAGACACAAATCCGTCATGCTGCCGCACCGCCGCCTCGACCAGCTCCGGCAGCGGATCAAAATGTTCCACCACCAAGTCGACATCCGCCCGGTAGACGATCCGCCGTCTGGCCGCTCCCTTGTCGGTGGCCGAGCGGCTGGTCGGCAGTGTCGAGGCGGCCGGGTCGGGTGCAGTGGTCGTCTCGAAGGTGACGGCCGAAGATGCCGAGGTGACGTCTTCGGCCGAAGGGGCATAATCCGGGTTGATTCCGGCACCACAGCCCATGGCGGTCAACAGACACACCAGCACCGCAATCGGCGAATGTTGCCGCAAGGACGAATGTTTCCTCATGATTGCAATCCTTTATTCTGTACGGCCGAGTCTGGTTGGGGGACAAGCTGACAAAACGTGCCATCCTTAATGATCCACGAGGCTGCCGATTTATTCCCGAACACATCAGGATCCTTGCGCCGCTCGCTTTCTCCGCGCCGACGGTGTACAATGTCAAGCGTGACATTCACGAGCGGAGCAGAATCATGCGATCGCTGGCAGGAAATTTGTTGGTGGCATCGCCCCGGCTTCCCGACGAGAATTTCAGTCGCTCCGTCGTGCTGATCATTCATCACGACGAACAAGGAGCCCTGGGCGTGGTTCTGAATCGTCCCACCGACAGCACGGTCCGCGAAATCTGGGAATCGTTGTCGGACGAACCGTGCGACAGTGATGAACCGATCCACCTCGGCGGACCGGTCAGCGGGCCCTTGATGGCGCTGCACACGAATGAAGAGTGGGCGGAGTCGGAGATCCTGCCGGGCGTGTTTTTTGCCACCCATCGAGACCGGCTGAACCAGATTGTTCAAACGCCCGAATTCCTGTTCCGAATCTACAACGGCTATTCCGGCTGGGCATCCGGCCAGCTGGAGAGCGAGTTGAAATTCGGCGGGTGGATGGTGATGCCCGCGTCCTTCGATTTCGTGTTCGGCGAAGCCGACACGATGTGGCAGAAAGCCGCTCAAGAAATCGGCGAGCAGATCATCAGTCCGCTGCTGAACGACGTCCCGCTGCCGGACGATCCTTCGTGCAATTGAACATCCATGTCCCTGATTTCCCCGTGGTTGGCCTCCGGCAGCATGCAAAGCGAACAGCTGCTGTTCACGGTCCTGATCCAGTTGCTGGTGATTATGACGGCGGCCCGTATTTTCGGCTCGCTGTTCCGCGCTCTGCGGCAGCCGATCGTGGTGGGCGAGATCGCGGCGGGTTTGATCCTCGGACCGTCCTGCTTCGGCTACTTTTTTCCCGAGACTTCGGCTGCGATTTTCGATCCGGCGGTCAGTGACGTGTTCGGGGTGCTCAGCCAGTTGGGCCTGATTCTGCTGCTGTTCGTGGTGGGCCTGGAATTCGATTTCAGCCATCTGAAAGTCCACGGCCGCTCTGCCGTCGCGATTTCGCTGACGGGCATTTTATTGCCGTTCGGGATGGGCGCGCTCTTGGGCTTGGCAATGCACTCGCATTTGGAGCCGGTGGCCTCAGGCGAGCCGGCGTCCCGGCCGGGATTCATCTTGTTCATGGGCGTGGCGATGTCGATTACCGCGATCCCCATCCTGGGCCGGCTGATGATCGAACTGAATATCACGCGGACCAAGATCGGCGCGATCACGATTTCCGCCGCGGCCGTGGATGACGCCTGCGGCTGGATCCTCCTGGCGACGATTTCGAGCGTCGTCCAATCCCGGTTCCAAGTCTGGCTCACACTGCAGATGGTGGCACAGACGGTGGCTTTCTTTCTGTTGGTACTGCTGGTTCTTCGCCCCTTGTTGAAACGATTCGTGCGCCGATCACTGGAGCGGGGAGCCGGCGATTTGGGCATGAACAGCTTGGCAGTGATCTACGGTGTCTTGTTCTTGTGCGCCTTGGTAACCAGCATGATCGGCATCTTTGCCATTTTTGGCGCGTTCATGCTGGGCACGGTGCTGTCGGACGAGCCGCAGTTTCGTGACGTGATGATCCGCCATCTGCGGAATTTCCTGACGGTGATTTTCCTGCCGATTTTTTTTACCTACACCGGCCTGCGGACGAACCTCGGCACCCTGGACTCGCCGCTGCAATGGATGTTGTTTGCGGCCGTCTTGGTTTGTGCGGTAGCCGGCAAACTGGGCGGTTGCGGAATCGCGGCGTGGTGGAGCGGATTTTCGCCTCGCGAGTCGCTGTGCATCGGCACGATGATGAACACGCGCGCCTTGATGGAGTTGATCGTGATCAACGTCGGGCGGGACCTGGGAGTGCTGCCGGACAGTGTATTCTGTATGCTCGTCTTGATGGCCTTGGCCACCACGGTCATGACCACGCCCATGTTGTTGCGTTTCATGCAGAACACGGAACTGGAACCATTCATCAACGACAGCGGATTCTTGAGGCCCGGCGGCAGCTAGCAGCGAACGGTGTTTTCGGGAAATTGCGCGCCGATCGGCATCCTATGAACACGTGCTAGCGAAGGCTTTATGTGGTGCGGGAACTGACGCAGAAACGCGGGTGGTTCGTGCAATTGTTGCGCAGGCCAGCAGGGAGGGCAAAGCGGCGTGCATGGTGTTACTCCAGGGAGACTCCGACGTGCAGGAGTCGGTTCTTGCCAGGCAAGGCGTTTTACGATGAAACACTGCCTGTTGACGGGCGAAACATATTGGGTCCATCCCAGCCCCGCTGGTTAAGGCCGGCGCGCTTGTCTAATCTAGCGTGATTGCGAGCGAGGAACAATCAGGTGTTGAATATGGTGAAGCCGCGACGAGATTCGATGCGGAATTGGAATGCGAAGGCAATTTGAGATTTGAAATTTGAAGTTCCAGATTTGAGATTTCAGATTTCCATCATTGTCCGCGCGATTGCGAAAAATCTCCTGAGAAAGCTGCTCCATGAACGTCATTCTTCTGGCCGCATTATCGTTGCTGCCGATCGCTTCCGTCGGGCTGCTGCTGATCGTGCTGCGGTGGCCGGCGAGCCGCGCGATGCCGTTGTGTTATCTGGTCGCCGCGGTGCTGGCGGTGCTGATCTGGGGCGTGCCTGGGCCGCAGCTGGCGGCGGCGACCGTCAAAGGGCTGATCATTGCCGCCGAACTGCTGTTCATCGTCTTCGGCGCCGTACTGCTGCTGAACACGCTGGAGGAAAGCGGCGGTCTGGCGACGATCCGCCAGAGCTTTCGCGACATCACGCCGGACCGGCGGATTCAAGTGATCGTGATCGCGTGGCTGTTCGGCTCGTTTATCGAAGGCAGCGCCGGATTCGGCACGCCGGCAGCCGTCGCGGTGCCGCTGCTGGTCGGGCTGGGTTTTCCCGCCATGGCCGCCGTGACCGCGGGGATGATCATCCAAAGCACGCCTGTCAGTTTCGGAGCGGCGGGAACGCCGATCCTGGTGGGCGTGAATCAGGGCTTGGCTGCCGACCCCGCGGTGGCCGCGTATGCGGAGCAACTCGGCTATGCAACCTGGCTGGATTTCCTCGCCATGATCGGCCTGAAAGTGGCCGTGTTGCACGCGGTGGCCGGAACCCTGATCCCCCTGTTCGTCGTCGCGATCATGACGCGGTTTTTCGGCAAGAATCGCAGCCTGGCCGACGGCTTGGCTGTCTGGAAATTCGCCTTGTTCGCCGCCTTGGCAATGACCGTCCCGTATCTTGCGGTCGCATACCTGCTGGGGCCGGAATTCCCTTCGCTGCTGGGCGGCCTGATCGGCTTGGCGATCGTGGTGCCCGCGGCCAAACGAGGTTTCCTGGTGCCGCCCGTCGGCCGGTGCTGGGATTTCGACGATCCGCAGCAATGGGATCCTGACTGGACGGGCAAACTAGCGCCGGCCGCACGCGGCGCGAGCGATCGGCCGATGGGCGTCTGGATCGCTTGGCTCCCCTACGCCCTGGTCGCCGTACTGCTGGTCGCCACGCGTCTGGAGGTATTTCAGTTGGGCGCGCTGCTGAAACGGGCCACGATTCCCATTCACGCGATTCTGGGAACCACGATCAGTCACGACGTCCGTCCGCTGTACCTGCCGGGCACCGTTTTCATCGTGGTCTCGGGAATCGCTTTTCTGGCACACCGGATGCGGGCCGCCGGTTACGTGCGGGCTTGGGCCAAGTCGATCCGGACCGTTGTGGCCGCGTCCACGGCGCTGGTGTGTACCGTGCCGATGGTTCAGGTGTTCATCAACAGCGGCGGAGGCGCCGACGGCTACGACGCGATGCCGCTGGCTCTGGCACGCGGCGTCGAGCAGCTGGCCGGCGGCGCGTGGCCTTTGCTCTCGCCCTTGATCGGCGGCTTGGGAGCCGCCGTGGCCGGCAGCAACACGGTCAGCAACATGATGTTCGCTTTGTTCCAGTTCCACGTAGGCGATCGCATCGGCGTAGATCCGACGTGGATCGTGGCCTTGCAGGCGGTCGGCGGCGCGGCGGGCAATATGATCTGCGTCCACAACGTCGTGGCCGCCTCCGCCGTGGTCGGATTGTTGGGTCGCGAAGGAACGATCCTGCGCAAGACGCTGATCCCGTTCACCTACTACGTTGCCCTCACGGGCGGATTGGGCTGTGTGATCGTCTGGTGGTCCGCGAAAGGACTCATGAATCCCGGGACGGCCGTCGTGGCCGCCGTCATCCTGGTGCTGGTCGGGGCCGTTCTTTCCGCCCGCCGCGGCATCCGGCCGCTGATGCCCACGAGCTGACGTTGGTCGTTCCGGGGCGATACTGCGTTGGGCAACGCAGGGGGTTATTGTAGTAGGCACACTCCGTGTGCCGTCCGTAGTCTACGGCACACGGAGTGTGCCTACTACACTGGACGGATTTGCGGCCGCAATCGACGGCGAGCGCGGAAAGTGCCGCTCGACCACCGCGTGGAATTCGCTGGGTGTTGCCGCGTGGGCGATGTGCGTGCGGAAATGCCGCGCGCCAGGCCGGCCCTGGGCATAGCAGCAGGCGTATTTGCGCATCAGCATCGTGCCCCGCTCGTCGCCGAAACGGTCCAGCACCAACCGAAAGTGCCGCACCAGCACCTCGCGTTGTTCGTCCAGCGTCGGCTCGGCGGGAACCGGTTCGCCCCGCAGAGCCGCCTGAACTTGACGAAACAGCCACGGCCGTCCCAAAGCCGCGCGGGCGATCATCACGCCGTCGACGCGATAGTGCTGCAGGGCGTGGACCACCTTGTCTACCGTGTCGAGGTCGCCATTGCCGATCAGCGGCATTCGCTGCAAGTGCGGCTTGATCGCGGCGATCTGGTCCCAGTCCGCTTGGCCGCGGAAAAAGTCCTGAGCCACTCGGCCGTGTACGGTCAGTGCCGCCGCCCCGGCCGCTTCGACGATTTGGGCGATTTCGATCGCCCGGATCTCGTCCCGCGTACAGCCCAGCCGGATTTTGGCGGTCACGGGCGTCGGCGCGCACGCTTGCACGACCCGTGCGACAATCGCTCCGATCCGCTCCGGATCTCGCAGCAAGTACGACCCGCTGTGCGCCCGTTCGGCCACATCACGGACCGGGCAGCCAAAGTTGATGTCCACCACGCTCACGCCGTACTCGTGCGCCAGGCGAGCCCCCACGCGAGCCAAGGTCTCGGGATCGTTGTCCCAGATCTGCACGGCCAGCGGCCGCGGTTCGTCTCGCACGCCCCACAGGCGATCCGGATGCTCCAGTTCGTGTTCGTCCAGCCAAGCGAATCCCCGCGCGCACACCATTTCCGTCGCCAGCAATCCGGCGCCGCCGAAATCTCGCACCATCTGCCGGAAAGCATAATTCGTGAATCCCGCCATCGGCGCCTGCAACACCGGCGGATCCACCAAGACCCGTCCGATGCAGAGCGGAGGGATCGAAAGACGAGGCGTCGTGTTTTCAAGGATCATCGCGTGGACAAACTGGCTCCAAACGGTTGTTTCGGGGCGTCAATCGCGATATTCTACCGCCTTAGGATCGGCAAGGAAATAACTGTCGGGTTTTCAATGTGGTCATCACGCTCCGCCGTGATGACATTGTCGTCACGGCGGAGCGTGACGACTACAATCTTGGCGACACCTATTTCTTCGCCGGTCCTTACGAGCGCGAACGCCGCGGCGTAGCCGCGCGGCCGCGGCACCGTCGCGATGGATGGGTGACTCTTCCCAATGGCTTTGGTGGCAGCCGAACGAAGGCAGGAACGGGTATCCGATGAGTGAATCTTTTTTTCAAGGCAAAACGGCCGTGGTGACGGGCGCCGGCGGGACCCTGTGCGCCGCCGTGGCCAAGGAACTGGCCCGCCTGGGCGCGCGGGTCGCCTTGCTGGGCCGCACCGTGGAAAAACTGGAGACGGTGGCGGCGGCCATCCGGACGGCTGGCGGCAGAGCCTTGCCCATCGCTACGGACGTCGTCGATGCGGAGGCCGTGGAGGCGGCGCGCCAAGCGATCGAAGCCGAATTCGGGCCGTGCGAATTGCTGATTAACGGCGCCGGCGGAAACCAGCTCGAGGCGGTGACGACGGTGACCGAGTTCGTGCCCGAGGAAATTGACTCGGACAAATCGGACGACGTGCGCGGCTTTTTCAACCTCGGCTTGGAGCGTTTTTCGGATGTGCTGCGCATCAACACGTTGGGAACCGTCATCCCTTGCCAAATTTTTGGTCGCGAGATGGCTCGACGCGGTCACGGCGGGATACTCAATTTTGCTTCGATGAATAGCTATCGGCCGCTGTCTCGGGTACCTGCGTACGGCATGGCCAAGGCGGGCGTGGTCAATTTTACGCAATGGCTGGCCGCCTACCTCGCTCCCGCGGGGATCCGCGTCAACGCCGTTGCGCCGGGGTTCTTCTTGAATGACCGCAGCCGCAAGATCTTGTTAGACGACGCCGGCGCTCCCTCGCGCCGCGGGCAAAACGTGATCGCGCACACGGCCCTGCGCCGTTTCGGCGAAGCCGAAGAACTGCTGGGCTGTGTGTGCTGGCTGCTGGACGATACGCGGTCCGGTTTCGTGACCGGGATCACCGTCCCCGTCGACGGCGGCTTCTTGGCCTCGTCCGGCGTATGAGCCGGCGAGGCAAATTTTTCGGAGCCCGCGGCGGCCGTCTTCCTTCGGTGTTTTGTCCGTGCTAAACTCATTTCCATGAACCTACGCTCAAGCAGACTGTTACGAAAATTGCGTGCGGGCCAATCGGCCACGTGTTTGAAGATGAACCTGGGCGACCCGCGCGTCGTGGAAATCGCCGGACTGGCCGGGGCCGACGCCGTGTGGCTGTGCAACGAGCACGTGCCCAACGACTGGCTCAATTTGGAAAACCAGATCCGTGCGGCCAAGCTGTACGATCTGGACACGATCGTGCGGGTGGCCAAAGGCAGCTACAGTGATTATGTCAAGCCGCTGGAGGCCGACGCAACCGGGTTGATGGTGCCGCACGTGACGACGGCCGACGAAGCGCGGCAGATCGTGCAGATGACACGCTTTCACCCGCTGGGCCGCCGCGCTTGGGACGGCGGCAATATGGACGGCAAGTTCTGCCTGGTGCCGGTGGCGGAATACCTGCAGCACAGCAACACCGAGCGGGTGCTGATCCTGCAGATCGAATCGCCCGAGGCACTGGAAAACGTGGAACAGATCGCGACCGTGCCCGGCTTTGACGGGCTGCTGTTCGGCCCGGGCGATTTCAGCCATCTGATCGGCCGCGCCGGGCAGGTAGACGATCCGGACGTGGTGGCCGCGCGCCGCCGCGTGGGGGCCGCAGCGCGGGCCAACGGCAAATTCGCCATGTCGGCAGGCATGTTCGCGCCGCGCGGCGTGCTCGAGTCCGAGGGATACCGCGTGTTTAACGTCGGAGCCGACGTATTGGGCGTGGGGAATTATTTTCGCGCCAAGATCGGCGAGTTCGGGCCGGCATGACGATCGTTTCTTGAACGACTCTCGCACAAACTTGTCCGGCTCGTTCCTCCAGGCGGCATTGCAGTGCCCGTCGGATGGAATTGCGAAGCGCACTTGCAGTGCCTGTTGCTCTTGGGCCTGGGACGGCCTAAAATAACGCTCGAGTCGGCGCGGCCGTTTCGCGCCGTTTCTCGTTTTCTACGTGCAAGAGGAACTCAACCATGTTGCGGCACTTACACAAGCAATCCACGTGGATGTTGTTGGTGGGGTTGGCGATGGGCCTGCTGGTCGGTGTCGGAATGATGATCGGCATGCTGGCCGCCGTCCGGTCGATCCCGGCGAGCGGCTCGCCGTTGGCGGAAACGCTGCTGCACGCCACCGCGTCTCACAGCGGCAAGTCAATGGCCATGGCCACGGGCCCGATCGACGAAGAGGTGGAGGGCGTGTTCATCTTGGACTACCTGACAGGCGACTTGCAGTGTTACGTCATCAATGCTCGTTTTCCCACCCAGTGGAGCGGGATGTTCAAGTACAACGTGATCCAGGACTTGGGGGTCGAACAGGGCAAAGATCCCAATTACGTGATGGTGACGGGCCAGACGCAATTCGTGCGGGGCTCGGGCGTGGCGACGCCGGCGATGTGTACGCTGTACGTCATGGATGCCAATAGCGGCAATTTTGCGGCATACGGTCTCGCCTGGAATCGTACGGCGGCCCGCGGCCCCCAGACACAGACGGGAACGCTGACCCGGCTGCAACAGGGCAAGGCTCGGACCCTGGAAATCCGTCAGTGAGCCAAATTCCCGTGTGCCATGAACCGTCGAGTGCCGAGACCGTGAATATCCTTATCAACGGCGAGCCGCGTTCCGTTGCCTCCGGCACGACGCTTGCGCAGCTGTTGGAAACGCTGCGCTTGGACCCACGGACGCTGGCCGTTGAATTGAATCTGAATGTGATCCCGCGCGGGCGCCATGCTCACTGCGAAGTGCAGGATGGTGACCGGCTGGAGATTGTGACCTTGGTGGGAGGAGGATAGAGGTTGATGTCCGAGCAAACGACAAACGCCGGGGCGGTGCCGGCGAACGAGGGGATCCGTATCGGCAGCCATCTGCTGCGCAGCCGGCTGATCGTCGGCACGGGCAAGTATCAGACGTTCGAGATCATGGGCGAGGCGTTGGCCCTGTCGGGCGCCGACTGTGTGACCGTCGCAGTTCGCCGCGAGCGGTTGTGCGACAGCAGCGGCCGAAACATCTTGGATTACATTGACCTGAAGCATTTCACGCTGTTGCCCAATACCGCCGGTTGCTTTACTGCCGAGGACGCGATTCGCACGGCACGGCTGGGACGGGAAATCTTGTTGGGACTGGAAAACCCCGGGGCCGATTGGGTGAAACTCGAAGTCCTCGGGGACAGCAAGACCCTGCTGCCCGATCCGGTGGCCACCGTTCAAGCGACGGAAAAACTGGTCGCCGAGGGGTTTCAGGTGCTGGTGTATACGACCGACGATCCGATCACGGCGCGACGGCTGAAACAGGCCGGGGCCGTCTCCGTGATGCCCGCCGGCAGCCCCATCGGTTCGGGCCAGGGGATTCTGAACGTCAGCAATCTCCGGATCTGTATGGAGTACCTGAAGGAAGATGACCCCAGCTATCCGGTCATCGTCGATGCCGGGGTGGGTACCGCCAGCGATGTGGCCGTCGCCATGGAGCTGGGCGTCGACGGCGTCCTGTTGAACACGGCGATCGCCCACGCGCAAGACCCGCTGAACATGGCCCGCGCCATGAAATATGCCGTCGAAGCCGGACGGTTGGCCTACCTGTCCGGGCGGATCCCGCGCAAGCTGTACGCGACCGCCAGCAGTCCGCTGGAAGGCGTGATCGGGTCGCGATGAAATGCTATCCCCGTTCCGCCGTCTTCGGCTTTCATCGGGCTGGACGATCGAGAGGAATACGGCGAAGACTGATCATCCCTCCCGTAGCGTCTCAATGGCCGAACAATGACGTTGATCGCCGGGGGCAGCGAAGCTATCGGCCGATCGCTGCCAGCGCGCCGCGAATATACCCGACCGATTCCGCCAATCCGGCCAGCGGATCCTGCTCGTCTTTTTCGTGTTCGAATGACGCCACGCGGCGGTACTTGATCTTGAGCATCGTCCGCAGCAGCGCGGGGATGTCGATCACGCCGCGGCCGATCTCGACGGTCTTGCCTTCCGGCGCGGGGGCCGACACGTCCTTGATGTGCAGGTCCAACAGCCGGTCGGCGAACCGCTCGGTGTCGGCGATCGGATCGGCGCCGATCCGCAGTGTGTGCCCCACATCGATGCACAAGCCGATGCGCGGATCGAGTTTTTCGACTTTCTGATAGATACTCTCCGGCGTCGGATACAGCTTGTCGCCCGGCCCGTGGTTGTGGATCGCCACCTCGATGTCGAACTGCTTGACTTTCTCGTTGACCAGCGGCAGCACCTCCAACGCGGGAGCAGCCACGATCGTCCGCATCCCCGCCGCGCGAGCATATTCGAACGCCTGGTCGACGTCCTTGTCAGTCTTCATCGTCACCACGCCGCAACCGTACAAGTCGATCCCCGCCGCTTTGACCTTGGCCACCGCGGCCGCGATCTCGTCCGCCGAGGCATCCAGCGGCAGATGGAAACTCTTCAGGCAGATATGCGTCAAGCCCACCCGCTGGGTCATCGCCAGCGTCTGGTCGAGGTCGAACTTGCGCAGCGTATAGGACGCCAAGCCCAGAGGAAACGGCAGCGTTTTCGGGGCGCCCTCCGGCGGCGCCTCGGTCGCTAAACCGGCGGCGTCGAAAACAGTGCCGACGGCTAGAGCCGAGCCGGCCACGCTCGCCAACTTGAAGAACTCGCGTCGGGATGGTGTGTTACCGATTTGCATAAAGGGAGCCTTTCGTCAGTTGTCAGTTGTCAGTTGTCAGTTGTCAGGGGTCAGGGGGCAGGGGTCATTACTAACGTACACTAGGTGCCGGATGGCGTCGACCAGCCGGTCGATTTCCTGACGCGTATTGTACAAGTGGCAGGAGACGCGAATCCAGCGGCGATTGCTCCAGGAGTTGATCGGCACTTCGATGCCGTATTCGGTCCACAGCTGCCGTTGCAGCGCGGGGGCGTCGCCCGGCGGCAGCGGCATGTGGGCCATGCTGCCATACCAATCGGCCGAGTCCGGTACGATCGGCGTCTGGGTGGTGAGTTCGCCCAGTCGGTGGCGTGCGTATTGCGCCAGGGCGTGCGTGTGTCGCCGGAAACGCTCCCAACCGACCTGGTCCAGAAAGTCGATGGCCGCCGGCACCGCCAAACAAGCCGACGGATCTCGCGTGCCGCTCCATACGAACTCGTCGCTCCAAACCTGCAGCGGTCCGGGCGGTAGCCGTCCCCAACTGAGCAGCGGTGTGCGGATCGCGGCGTGGTGCCGCGGCGCGACGTACAAGAAACCGCTGCCGAAAGGGGCGCTCAACCACTTGTGACAGCTGGCGCAATAAAAATCGCAGTCCAAACGGTCCAATTCCAGCGGCAACTGGGCGAGCGCGTGCGGACCGTCGACGCATACCAAGATCCCACGCTGTTTCGCTCGGGCTACGATTTGCTGGACAGGCAGCGTCACGGCGGTCGGCGAGGTAATATGGCTGACGACCAACAGCCGCGTGCGATCGCCGGCTGCAGAGAAAATCGCGTCGACAACCTGATCGGCCGATTCGATGGGCCACGGCAGTTGGACCACACAGACCGAGGCGCCATCTGCCAGATCGGCCGCACGCCGCCAGATCCGCTGGACTGCGCCGTACTCGTGATCCGTCAGCAGGACCTCGTCGCCCGGCCGCAACGCCAAGCTGTGCGCCACGACGTTCATCGCTGCCGTTGCATTCTCGGCGAACACCAGGTTCCGCTCGTCGGCACCGATCAAATCCGCCAATCGCCGTCGCGACTCGACCCAGGCGGGTTCCAGCCGGCGCATAAAGAAGTCCATCGGCTGGGCGTCCAACTGATCCTGCCAAACGCGGCGGGCGGCCTGGACCGGCCGCGGCGGCGGACCGAACGAACCGTGGTTCAGGTAGGACACGCCGGGCGCAAGGTCCCATTGCGACCGCCAGTACGCGGCTTCGTCGCCCTCGATAATATCGGACATGGAAGGATCGCCTCGCTTACCTTCGGTGTTCGGCGTCACTCGCCCGCGGCGTGGCGGGGGCCGTAGTGCATCGGTTCGCTGCCCAACTCGTAACAGCCCAGATCCGGAGCGGTGCCCTCGTAGCCGTCATTGACGTTTGGCAGCACACAACCTCGATCGATGCCTGCGGCAGTGGGGCGGAGCCGCAGATCCCAATTCTCGGGCTGAACCGTCACGCCGGCGGCAGGTGGACGAGCCCGCACAAAGTCTTCGTAATCCACGATCACCCCGTGGGCCTCATGGCCGGCCCCCGCGGCGAACTCTGCCAAGCTTTGATAACCGGCGCTCTTGACGCCGTCGTACCACAGGATGAATTGGCCCGGGCCGTTGCGGCGGTAGCCGTTGTAGTCGAGACTCGAATACGGCGTGATCGAGCCCGTACTGATCGCCCGCACGTTCGGCAGATTGCCGCTGCCATCCGGCTGCGGATCGCCGCCGAGGATCAAATTGTTGCGAAAGTGACCGTTTTGCCAGCGGTTGAAGGAGTAGAGGCCCTCGCGGGCCGAGCAGCACGTGTTGTGGTAGATCACCAGGCCCGTGCAGTAGTTGTGCAACTTGAAGCTGAGTGCGGTGATCCCGTAGACTTCGTTGCGGATCAAGTAGATCGGGCCTCCGTAACTCGGCTGGACGGACAAGCCGGTGTGGGCGTTATAACATCGGTTGCGATAGACGCGGATATTGTGGCAACCGTAATCCGTTTCCAAGCAGTCGTCCTGGGCAAAGGAAAGGTCGTTTCCGTAAAAGTCAACGGCTACGCAATGCCGCTGTAAATCATCGACGGGAATCCCAAAGTTGGCGATCGCCAGCGCGTCGCTGAACCGCCGGATGCGGTTATAGCAGACAACGATCCCTTGTCCGTAAATATTGATGCCGGTATGCGCCGGTTCCATGTACTTGTTGTCGCCCGGGCGGGGATACCACGCGGGATTGATGCCCTCGAGGTCGTTGTCGGCAAGATACCAGTCGCGCGAGTTCTCCGACGTGGCGACGATTCCGGAGACGACATCCGAGAACTTGCAGTTGCGGACCACCAAGCCGATCGCTCCCGCTTGGCCCCGCTTGCCGGCGCGAATCGCAGTGCGGGCGTGCCGTAATGAGATTTTTTCTAGATGAACGTATTTCGCACCGTCCAGGTCCAGCAGATCGGAGTGGTGTCCAACCCCTTCCAGAATCACCTCGCCGTCGCCGGCAGCACGAATCACGATCGGCCGCGCCGAATCGCCGTTCAGCGCCGCGGCAAACGGTCCTCGGTACACGCCCGCGTGAAGCGTCAAAATATCGCCGGGCTGCGCCTCGCGCAGGGCTGCTTCGAGCCCGACCACGGCGTTCGCGGGCAGCGCGTCCCGATGATCCGCCGGGTAAACGTGCCGTCGCGGCGTGTCCGGCCGCACTTGTGGAACGTTCCTTGTCGAGACGGTCAACTGTTTCGGCGGCGGAGCGCCGCCATCGGGATCGTCCATCACCAGGCGAAACTCGTAAGCCGTGCCGGGCTGGAGGAACATTACGCTGCCGGCGAACAGGTTCCCCGTCCGATAGGCCCCGTAGTCCTGGTTGGCCACCTCGTGATGCACGCGCAGCAATGGCAGGGCGTCGTGCCATGCGGCTTGGCCGGCCGGGCGATAAGCCACGCGGACCGTTGCATTGCGGTTGCTGTCGCCCGCAATGTACCAGCGAAAGCCGATGTTTTCCAGCGTCGGCGGATCCACAATGAACTCGCCGGGCTCGATACGATCCATGTCCGCACCTGTCTCGAATCCGGGGATTCGCTCGGCGGATTGCGGCTCGGCCGCCGTGGAACTGGGCTCAACCGCCGTCAACACCAGCAGAGCCAAGATCGTGGTCGAAAACGGCCGCGCGACAAGGGCGGAACCGGAAATCCGTCCCCCTTCGGATGCCATGCGTTGTCTCATGATTCGATCGTCCTTTCCGTTATGAAGCTTGCCGAGCCGCTTCGGCGATGCGGCGAAGATAGCGAGAATGCATGTTGAGCGGCACGGCACACTCGGGACCGACCACGGCGACTCCGGCGGTCAAGGCGTATCGCACCTGCTGGTCGATCTGCTCTTCCTTGCCCAGATACAAGGTATCCGGGTTGTTGACATTGCCCACAAGCCGCAGCCGGCCGGCCGCGATCTCGATGGCCTGGCGAGCATCGTTCTTGGAATCGAAATGGAATGCCTCGAAACCGCTTTGGCAGATGTAATCCAGCCGATCCAGCGTGCGGCCGCAGATATGCAAGATGATCGGGCAAGGGAGCTGGGCATGCAGCCACTGATGGACGGGCAGCAGAAAGTCGCGATAGACGGTCGCCCGGCACATATCGCCGGTCAGATGGTCGGCCAGCGTCAGGCAGTCGGCACCGGCGGCGATCTGCGCTTGCCCAAACACGACCGCCACCTGCTGCAGCCGTTCCAAGATTCGCCGCAGCTTGTCGGGGTTATCTAGGACCAGAATGAGGAAGTTCTCGACGCCGAACAGATGATAAGCCAGCGTCCAGGGTCCGAACACTTTGCCGACCAGCGCCACGTGGTCGCCGTAACGGGCCTTCAAGATGCGCACCGCGTCGAGGACCGTCCGGATCGGCAGTCGCTCCAGAAAGTCGTCCGGAATGACGATCTGTTCAGGCTCCGCAAACAGGTACGGAGCCAGCACGGCCGGCATATGTTCTCGGTCTCCCCAATCGATGCGGGCTCCCAGTGCGGCCGCTTCCTGGACGACCGAAAAATAGGGCGCGATCGTGTCATAGCCCAGTTGTTCGTAGCCGGCGGCGGCCAGGCGGGCCATGCCTTCGGCGTCGGTGTGTACTTCCGGGAAACTGCATCCCGTAGTTTCCATCAAATCCACAGTCGCGATGGATGTGGGATTCCCGACACTCGGCTGATCCAGGACCTGGCCTTGTAGCGCCCGCAAAAAACGATCGCGCGGAGTCATCTTGCCCTGCTCCCTAACAGTTTCGGGAGGAACACGCACCCTGAGGCCGAACCAAAAAGAGCGAGTTTCCCCCGGTTCCAAGCGTCCACGATTCTCTCGGCAATCATAGAAACAGCGTGCGTTTGGCGAGTTGTTTCGCCGAGATATTGTCGGCCACTTGTCAACATACCGGGACGGGCCGGAATCGCCAGCCCCCATCCAGCCGCGCTACTAGTTTGGGATCAGGCAACGAAATTGCGAAACGTTCGCCGAGATCCTGGGGCTGCAATCTGCAAGACCAAAGAAATCGGACTTTCATACGGAGAAATTCTGCGCAAGAGCTACTGTGCCAAAATGCAGCCCAAGCGAGGCTACAGCCGCTGGGTATTGCGAAAAACCTAAGCGAATCGCGGCTCGGTAGAAAATCAGTGGAAATTACATAACTACCTATAAGGTAATCATTTAAAGAGACTGCGATCGAACTGCTGTAAAGACGATTTGCTGCTGAAAAACGCCATTTACAGTCAAATGCCGCCCTTGGCCTCATCATCTGACTTTCCGTAAACTTGGGCCGAACGCGTGAGAAGGCGGGTTGTAACAAACCAATTCTCACGTCAGAATACTATCGAATCTGGTTGGCGGCGTTGGTTCGAGGCGGAGAACGGAGCAGATGACCAACGGAACGCGAGCAGAGGCGTTGTAGACCGGCGTATTAGGGGATTTCTCATCAAATCCGGTGGAAACGCAACTTATGCCCACGGTACTGGTGGTTGACGACTCACGCATGGATCAGCGGCTCGTTGGCGCTCTGCTGAAAGAGACGCCCAAGCTGGAAGTCGAATATGCGGCTAACGGCCTTGAAGCGCTGCTGTTCATTCAAACTCGGCCTCCCGATCTGGTAATCACCGATTACCTGATGCCGGAAATGGACGGTCTGGAATTGCTGCTGCGCGTCGGGCGAGAGCATCCGTTGATTCCTGTCATCCTGATGACCGGCTATGGCACCGAAGAAGTGGCTTTCAAGGCGGCCCGTTCCGGAGCCCGGGCCTATGTGCCCAAGCCGGCACTCGCCAAGCTTCTGCCGGGGATGGTCAGTCAGCTGCTGACCCTTTGTCAGGAAAAACGCGAACTCAACCGCTTTCTGCAGACCATCACCGACACCGATAGCACGTTCGTCATCGAAGACAACGATACCACGGTGATCCCGAACATGCTGGAGTATGCCGCGGCTTGCTTGCGAAACGCGGAGGCTTGTGATGAGGGGACCGAAGAACTGTCGTGTCTGGCGCTGGAAGAAGCATTGCGAAACGCCGTCCATCACGGCAATTTGGAACTCAGTTCCAAGCTGCGGGAGGAGTTCGACGACGAGAAGTACAGCGAATTATTCGAACAGCGGCGCAAGCAGGAGCCGTATCGGCATCGCAAGGTTTATATCAAAGTGCGGATTTCCCACGAAGGTGCGACCTTCATCATCCGCGACGAAGGCCCCGGCTTCGACCCCAGCACGGTCCCCGACCCCACAGCTCCGGAGAATCTCGAGGCCGTATGCGGTCGAGGCATCTGGCTGATGCGGTCCTTGATGGACGACGTCAGCTACAATGAAACGGGCAACGAAGTCACATTGATCAAACGCCGCCGTCGGTAGGAACGCACCCCAGACACGGAGAACGCGTCCGGAAAACCAGACGCGATTGAACGGCCCGCTCCCACGCCGGAACACGCGTCAACATTACACCCATTCCGCCAAGACACCGCCCTGTTCCACCATCAACGTATCGACGGCAGTGGCGTATTCATCCTCGTCCGTTGCGGCCGCGATCGCGACCCCGGGATCCCGGCTGACGGTTTGCCAGCCAAAGTCTTCCAGCGTCAGCACGGTATCGATCACCGCCGAGCGACCAGCCGCATTCGCCGCCGCTTCCGAATCGCCTTCCGCTTCGCCCCCGTAAGTATTGTCTAGCAGAGGTGCGAACCAGCCGGGATCAGCGATGGTTACCGTCGCGTTGGAAGCGGGTCCCGGCGTCGCTTGCATCACGTTCCCGTCTGACAGGACGTTCAAGAGCGGAGTTTCCGCTGCGCCTGCGAGCGTCGTGTTACCCGCTGTCGTGCCGCCGGTCGGCATCGATGAAGCCGAGACCACGGGGAACGCGGCGGGAACAGTCACACTCGTCGTGGACGCTGTGGCCGCAAAATTGGAGAACTCGCCTTCACCGCCGGACGCCGCCGCGGGAACCGGCTGCAAGTTGAAGTGCGTGGGGCCGGCGTCGATGCGAATCAGGTAAGCCGTCGCGTCGCTGGCCAACCACTTCACCAGCCTGGGGTCGCCGGCATTCAATGTCCCGCTGAACTGTTGGTCCTGAGCGTTGGTCGCGGTCAGCGATATCTGGCTTCGATTCGCGGACAGTTGCACATTCAGATTCTTGTATCCCGTCCAGCCCGCCCCGATGGAATACCATTGCTGCGACTGGCCCGCTTCAATAGCGACGGTCAAGGAGTCAGCCGGCGAATGCGACGATTGGCCCGGTGCGGTCACCAGCAAGTCGGCAATGGTCATAAATCGAGCTTGGCGTCCCGGCAACTCGAAATTATTTCCCGTGCTGTTGCCGGCGCTGAAATCGGATTGGACGGCAAGCGTACTCGGCTGGTCGATCAAGAACTTGGGAGCGGCGGCCTGAATCGTGTGGAGGGTATAGCTGCCCGGCGCCAAGTTGTCGAATGCGAACGTGCCGTCCGCCAGGGAAACTGTGCTCCGCGAAACGGCATTGGCGAATTCATCCGAGCCCACCAAATTCATGGTCATGCCGCCCAGCGATGCGCCGTTAGTCCCGACGTATCCGGAAACGCTCCGCGGGGTGTACTCCAATACGCGGACGGTCACCGTGGCCTGATCCGTCCCGCCGTTGCCATCGCTGACAGTGTAGGTGAACGTCTCGTTGCCCTGGAACCCGGCCGCGGGGGTGTACGTGACGCTGCGCAAATCGGCGGCAATCTGCACGCTGCCCCCCTGGGTCCCTTGCGTTACGGCGGTGATTGTCAGCGTTTCACCGACGTCGGGTGCGATCGTATCGTTGGCCAACACGTCCAGCGTCCTGGCTGCAGCATCCTTGGGGACATCGAAAGTATCGTCATTGGCCGTCGGCGGATCGTTCACGGGATTGACGGTCACAGTCACCGTCCCCGTGGCCGAACGTGCGCCCTGCTCCTGGACCGTATACGTGAAGGTCTCCGTGCCGAAGAAGTTGGCCTTCGGCTTGTACAGCACGTTGGCGCCGTTGGTGCCGACAATCACGGTCCCCCCCTGAGATCCCACGCTGACCGCCGTCACGCGAAGCACGCCTCCGGCCTCGCCGGGGGTATCGTTGGCCAATACGTTGACCGCCGTTTGCGCGGCATCCTCGTCCACCGTCAGCGTATCCGGATTGGCGGTAGGCACGGGCCCCGACTCGACCGTGATCGTCACCGTGGCGGTGCTGGTCAAACCGCCCGTGGTCGCACGATCGGAGATCGTATAGGTGAACGTTTCCGTCCCGCCGAATCCCGCCTTGGGCGTGTACAGCAAGTGCGTGCCGTTGGGAGCGATCGCGACGGTTCCGCCTTGACTGGTCGTGCCGACCGAGAGCACTCGCAGCGTTTCCTCCTCGTCCGGAGCAAAGCTGTCATTGGCTAGCACGTCCAGGAAGTTGCTTGCGGTGTCGGCGCCAACCGTGAACGTATCATTGACGGCCGTCGGCGGATCGTTGACAGGCTGAACTTGAACGGTGACCGTCCCGACGCTGGTTACATCTCCGCTGCGGGCGGTGTAGGTAAACGTATCTTCGCCGAAGAAGTTCGCCGCCGGCCGATACGTCACACTCTGCCCGTTGGCCGCGATCGTTACCGTGCCGCCGTGGCTGGCCGTGCCGACTTGACTGATCGTCAATGCGCCGCCCGTCTCGTTGATATCGTTGGCCAGCAAGTTCAGCGTCGTGCCGGTGCTGTCCTCGTCGACGTTGTACAGATCGTTGACGGCCGTCACGCCGGAGCTAACCAGGAGGGTGGTCGGCGAGATCGTGACGGCGTTCCAGTCGACGGGCAGATCGCTGCCGTAGACCAAGACTTGGTGGCCGATCCCATCTGCCGGATTTCCCACGAACTGAACCTGGCCCGCCTGGTCCGCTTTCATCCGCACGGACAGCAGGAACTTTTCCCCCGCGCCCGTCTGCGTGAAGCCCGCGAACGCACCCGCTTCGTCGATCAAACCGGCAACGGTCAAATCCCCCGACTTGCCGTTCTCGTAAGGATCGCCGTAGACGATATTCTGGCCGGCGACTGAAACTCGGCTAGGATCGTAGGTGACGTCCAGGTACGCTGCGAAGACCCCCTTGGGATTCTGGCGAATGTCCTGAACAAACACCTGTACCAGAAATTCTTCGCCGACGCTGATCGTGCTGATCGGCGCGCCGCCGAGGTCCGCCGTAGCCAGACGGAGGCGAACGTCTTGGTCGATCGCAGTGACGTCGATGCTCAAGTTCTGGGTGATTGAATTTCCCGCCAGATCCATCCCGCGAATCTGGAATACATTGTCGCCCGCCTGATCCGCCGTCGGCGTCCAGGACAGAACGCCCGTCGTCGGATCGATGGTCGCACCTGCCGGGGCCCCGAGCAGCGCGTAGGTGAACCCGGGGGTGCCCTCCTCGGGATTCTGGGCGTCGTACGTCAAAAATTGCCCGGTCACGCCGGTCGTTGGCGGCGTGGACGTAAAGGCCGGAGGGGGAGTCGTGTCCAAGGTCACCGCCACGGGTGTCGAGGCTTGGCTGGTAACGCCGCCGACGACCTGCACCGCGGTCAGCGAATAAACGCCGTCGCCCAGGGCGGCCAGATTGTTCGTGGTGATGTCAATCGTGCTGCCGTTGGCCGTGCCTTGTCCGAGCACCGTTTGGCCGCGCAGGATCCGCACCGTCGCCCCCGTGGTGACATTCGACACGCGGAACTGCAAATTCGTGATGTTGGTCACGTTGTCGGTGGGAATGTTCGAGTCGGACGCCTCCAGAAGATCCAGCACCGGCGTGCCGGACACTACCGTCAAAGCCACCGCTTGCCGATCCCACGTGTCCGACGTGTTCGATCCCTCCGCGGCACGGACCGCAACGATCACCTCGGTCGTGCCGACGAAACCGGCGTTGGGCGTCACGGTGACCAGGCCCGTGTTGTTGTTCACGTTGAGCGTGTATGGCGCATTGGACACGGCACTGGCGTCGTAGTACACCGGATCGCCTTCGACATCGACGGCCACGAGTTGCAGATTGACCGGCGTGTTCATCGACGTCGTCAGCGGGGCAATATCTTGAAGAAACGGCGCGCCGTTGGCACCGCCGTTGGCCGTCGTGTCCGGCTTGACTGTCACCAGGAACGTTTCCTGGACGCTCTTGCCCAACGCATTGGTCACCGTGACCGTGACGTTTGCCTGACCGCTGGCGCCCTCCGCCGCTTTCAGCATCGCCACGCCGTTCTCCAAGTCGTTGAAGATATTGACCGAATCCATGACGATGTCATAAATCGGACGGTCGCCGGACGTGGTGGCTGTGTCGCCGATCGCATTCAGGACTTGATCGCCCTCGACGAGGATGCCGAAAATCGAGTGATTGAAATCCAAGTGCCGCGTCGGGCCCAACGTGACGAAGAACTGCGAGTCGTTCGTGTCATCCGTGCTCTTGGCGTAAGACAACAGTCCGGCTCGATTGTGCTGGAGATCGACATGGAATTGGTCATCAAAGGTCCCCAGCCCCGAGCCGCCCGTGCCCGTGCCCGTCGGATCGCCCCCTTGGATTACAAAGTCCTCGATCACGCGGTGAAAGATGATCCCGTTGTAAAAATCGTCTTCGGCCAACTCGATCACTCGGCTGGTGGGCCGCGACGCCCGGTCCTCGAACAGCTGAAACACCATGCTGCCCCATGCGCTCACGGCAATCTCCATGCTGCGGTTGCCTTGAATCAGGGTCGGAGCAACCAAGGCGGGATTGTCGCTGGTGATGGTATAAGTCAGCGGACCGCCGTTGGGATCGTAGCCGTCCAAAGGAATGTGAAGTGGCGAGCCGCCGAGCAGCGTCAAATTTCCAATGGGCTTGAGCGACGGGACGTCGGAGTTTGGAATCGCCACTCCGGCTCGCTGGGAAAGCGTCGCTAACGTCTGTTGTCCGGTCAGCCGCGTCCCATCCGGAAATTCCCACGTCGGAAAACTGGTAATATTGTTGGCGATGCCGACGGCGTTCAACGTGCGGTCGGGATTGGTAACCTCGATGGCGTTCAAATAATTAGCACCATCTTCAAACAGGGCCTTCTGGGCGCTGCAATTTGGACACCAAGCGGCCGTGAAGTACTTTGTCCCCGCCTGGGTCAACGCTTTGGCAAACGCCACCAAGTCTGGCGCCGATTCCCCCTCAGCCGCCTGTTCCGAGCCAACCCCTGTCGAAAACATGGCCCCCCCGGCGGTGGTCGCTTGCGGCGACTCGACGACGAGTGAATCGGAATCCGCAGGCGAGGCGAAATTCAATCCATCAAATAAACCAGCCGCCAGCAAGTTGCGCACTTCCAGCGGCTCGACCAGAAACGCCCGCTTCTTCTCTGCTCGGCGCTCGCGGGCCTTGGGACGATAAGACCGAAAACCACACAATTCGGCCAATCGACGCGGGAACCTCTTCTGACTTCTCATTGTTCTCTGCCGTTACAAAATCGGTGATCGGAAAACCGGGTCCATTTCTTCCAGATGACGCACTTTTACCAGATCGTTCATTTATGTGCGCGGCGGTTAGCCATTCTTGCCAACCTGCTCAGACGTATAGAGCTGTTCTCTCGGCTCAACCGGAAAAAGCGATACAATGGGGACCAGTGGCGTCGAGCCTCGCCGTCCGCGCCACCTGACCATTCGGATTGAGGAAACGTCAGCCTAGAAACTTGGGCCCCGAAGAAACCTCGACGTCACAACAACCAACCGAAAACGCCTGAGTCTGGATGCTACTTTCGCAATTATTGCGGGCTGAGGCGAATGTCAAGCGACCAAATCGACGATTTTGCGTCTACTGCGACGCCACGGTCAACGGATAGATTGTAGGGTTTTTGACGCTTCGAGCCCTTCAAAGTTCCCTACAGGATCAACGGCGAGCTGGCCGTGAGATTGTTAAGACGGGACAGAAGGGAGCAAGGACGAGCATGAAGAAGAGAAATGTCCTGTAAAGGACGGGGCTCGCTGTTCCGCCAATAGATAATTTAATAGTACTAAGGTCACGAAATACATAATCAGCCGAGGCGTTACGGTTTTTCGCCGCTTGGGGGTCAAGAATGAGTTTGTCACACTAGCCCCGACGCACAAGCGAGGAAGAGCCGAGATTCCCTCGCTCGCGCGTTTTGAAGTTGCGCATTTTTGGGGCCGGAATTCTGGCCGAAGGCCACATTCACCGTAGCCTGGGGCAACGCCCTAGGGACACGGGCGCGCATCCGTTGTTTGGCCGAAGGCCATATTCACCGTGCTGCGTGGGGCAAGGTGAGCATGGCCTTCGGCCAAATAGGCCGGACGACACCCTGTCCCTAGGGCGTTGCCCCAGGCTACGATGGGAGCAGGCCTTCGGCCAAACACGACCGGACCGCCGAATGCGCAACTTCAAAACTCGCGCGTCGGGCTAGTGTGCCTTCTCAAACTGAACGGAAAACCGCTCGGCAACCGTTTGGAGCTAGTAATTGGAGCGCTCCGAAGCGTCAGCGGAACAGCCACGACCTCGCCTCGATACGCCTGGGGTTACGGTGCTGAGCCCGCAGGGGCAGCGGCACCACCCGTTGGTCGACCCTCGCTTCGGGTTTTACGTTGCGCTGCGCCCTCTCCGATCAAGGTCGCTACCTAGCAGCGTCGCTTCTTCCAAAACTCTGCGGTTCAAGGAAGAAGCGGCGCTGTTTCCCAAGGTAACTGAGCACTATCGCCTCAGAATGCCCCAGCAGTCGGGGACGTGGGAAGTTGAACGGGCGAGTGTGGCGTAAGCCCGGCAGATACGAAGCTCGCCATAGGCGCTGTCATGGCGGGCATGGGCTGCAAAGGCTGGGCTAAATGAACCAGATGAGCTGGCATCGGTTGTTCAAACACGGGATCAGCCAGCGACTCGACTCGTTCCGGACGCCTTCTTTTGGGTACCTCATCCTCGGAGTTCGGCCGCTCGAAATCGGACGGCACCAACTCGCCATCGATCACTTGCAGCAACTTAGAAATGCACAGCTTGTTCATGCTGGTTTTGTAATTGTGGGCTTCGTGCCGCAACGACTCGTGTAGACTCTTCGGCAGGCGAACAGTGATCACGCGCGTCGCCTCGTCGGGCAACTTCTGCCCCCGATTCTTCTCACGCAGTTTCGCCAGGACCTGCTGGATCTCCGCGAACGGCACCGACTTTTCAAACTTCGACCTCAACTCGTAAGTCGGGAACAACTCGTCAATAACCCCATCAACCCCGAGCACCTCTCGGTAGAACGTAACCCAATCAGGTCCGTCCCGGAGCTTGTCGGTTACCAGTTCACGCACCCGCTGAACACGTGCCTCTTGCAGCGGTTCTCGAACAGCTTCAGCAACTTCAGTCATATCGGCTCCTTCCATCTACATTCTCGGAAACGGGTCTGGAAAGCGGTCAAGTCTGCATGTGCTGGGTTTATCCGAAATGCTTCCTTGAAGTCAAGGCCAGCATAGATGTGCTTGCACCGCTTGCACTTACGACTCGAGAGTGACAAGTGCCTAAAAACGTGCATGAATGCACGTTTAGTAAGCAATTCGTGTTTTGCATAATTATTAGGCAGGACCATTTGAGGGTCAATTTTCACGTGATGAAACTTTTTTTCAGATTTTTTTTCTGCTGGTGTTTGCTGAAACGGTCAGTTCTGCTCCCCGACGGGATTAGTTGGACCCAGCCTCACAGATGACCTAAGGTTTCTAGGCGCAATCAGCATCTAGCGATCATCGACCCATAATTAGCGATATGCGTTTAAATGGCTGAACAAGACACAATAGAGATGTCGGGCCCCGAAGATCCCGAAGCAACACGCTCAGAGATCAGGAGCTTCATGTCTTGTGCTGGACGACTGCCAACGCCCGAGGGCATCTTGTTCCACGATCATCTGCTGGGGTCGATGCCAGACGGCATTGTCTTCGTCGATTCGGAGTTCCGCATCGTGAAATGGAACCGGGCGATGGAATTGCTCACGGGGATTTCTGCCGAGTACGCAGAACAGCAGCGATGGGATCCGGCGGTTCTGCAGTTGCGAGACGAGCGTTTCAAGCTGATTTCCGCCGCACGATGTCCTGTTATCCGCGCGATTAGGCAAGGTACCAAGACACATCAACACGTACTCGTCACGAACAGCAAACGCGACAAGGTGTCGCTCGACGCCTGGGTGATGCCTGTCCGCGGCACCGACGGCGCGATCCGGGGCGCGACGCTCCAGATGCAGGACGCTTCGTTTCGTGTCAGCCTGGAAGCGCGGGTACAGCAACTGAACGAAAAGGCCACCCGGGACAGTCTCACGGGTATCGCCAATCGGGCCGAGTTTGACGGCGCTCACCAGCGGTGGGTCGCCGGGCACCTGCAGCGCGGCTCGGCATACAGCTTGATCATTTGCGACCTTGACTACTTCAAGCGAATTAACGACATGCACGGCCATCAGGCCGGCGACGAGGCGCTGATCGCTTTCGCCACGCTCCTCCGCAAATACTGCCACAATGCCGATCTGGTCGCCCGCTACGGCGGCGAGGAGTTCGTGATGCTATGTTGCGATTGTGATCGGATCGCGGCGACTGGCCGCGCCGAAAGGATTCGCGAAGCTTGGGCCGGGCAGTCGCACGCAATGCTCAACGGCAGAAGCTTGACTGCCAGCTTTGGAGTGGCTCAACTGCGAGCGGGAGACACCGGTGAAACCATGTTGCGGCGGGCGGATTGGGCTTTGTTGCAGGCCAAGAGCAGGGGCCGCAACGCGGTTGTCTCGTCGGACGAGGGGATGCCGGAACCAGACGCCAAGGATCAGCAACATAACGGCTGGTTATGGTGGTGGCGGCGGTCGCGGCCTGTGCCGCACCTGTTGCAGCGCCACGTTGTGACGTTGGTTCCGCTGCGGCTGGCGGCCGAGAAGCTGCGAGGCTTCGTCATCGATCATGCCGCCGAAATCCGGGAGGTCGCCGAACAACGAGTCGTTCTCGAAATCGCCGGCAAGAACGTGCCACGGATCCGTCATAGCACTGATCGCCCAACGCCCTTTCTGGTGGAACTGAATCTAGTAGAAGTGACGGACGACCACGACCGATGCGCTCGCGGTGCCCAGTTGCGGACTGTTGTTCAGATCACGATTCGCCCTAAACGGCATCGCGACCGTCGTCGAGACACCGCCGATGAACGTGCCCGCGAACTGTTTCTTCGTCTCAAATCCTACCTGATGGCGCGCGACGATTCCTGAGCTGCATCGCTGAAGGATCCGCATCCAGCGTGCGAAATCGCCGCGTGCCGTAAATCACAATCGATCGGGCACTTGGGGTTGTCTGCCTTGACGGGTTGCCCATCTGCCTACAATGAAATGTCGTGTGGCCTTTGTTGCGGGTCACGCGTGCCGGCACGCTGTCGGGTTGGTCTGTTCAAGTTCACTTTCACTGAGGGGTACCACATGGCTTACACGCTACCATCGCTTCCTTACGCTTACGACGCCCTGGAGCCGCACATCGATGCACAGACGATGGAAATCCATCACACCAAGCATCATCAGGCGTACATCACGAATGTAAACGCGGCCATCGCCGGAAAGGAACTGGAGAGCAAGTCGGTCGAGAACTTGATTTCGCAGCTGGACGTTGTCCCCGCAGACATCAAGACGGTCGTTCGCAATCACGGTGGCGGACATGCGAATCACTCGCTATTCTGGACAATTATGGGGCCCAATGGCGGCGGTCAGCCTTCCGGAGAATTAGCTGCCGCGATCGAAGCGGATTTGGGCGGACTGGATGCATTTCGCTCCGCCTTCAACGATGCCGCCGCCAAGCGATTCGGCAGCGGGTGGGCGTGGCTGGTCGTCAGCCAGAACGGCAAGCTGGCGGTCGGTTCGACGGCGAATCAGGACAACCCGCTGATGGGCGAGGCGATCGCAGGCATTGGGGGAATACCCATTCTGGGTTTGGACGTCTGGGAGCATGCCTACTATTTGAAGTACCAGAGCCGGCGGCCCGACTATATTGCCGCGTTTTGGAACGTGATCGACTGGGCAGCGGTGGCCGAGCGCTTTGCCGACGCCAAGCGATAGCGGAAGCGCCAGAAACCCTAAAATCATGCCTGAGGGGACGGAACATCGGATTCGTCCCACGCGGACGGGAATATGCGCTGTGGCTGCTGCTGGAGTCCACCGCTCAGTGGGCTTGAGCACTGCCGCTGCGCCGCCGGGGCAGCGTTCGTCACCGTTGCGCATAGGGGCCGCTTGTCGGCCGCCACGCCCTACGAATTCGAATCCGTTCGCCTCAGGACCAGCAACGTCACGTCATCCTGGTCGGTGCTCTCGCGGTAGCGATTCACTTCGTCATGGATCCGGCGACGGATTTCTTCCACGGCTTCGCCATGGAACGCGTGGAGCAGACGCTCCAGTCGCTGCTCGCCAAACAATTCGCCTTTTGCATTTTGAGCCTCCGTGACGCCGTCCGTAAAGGCTACCAACGAGTCGCCTGGGGCGAGCGAGATTTGGCGGTTCTCGATCTGAGCATCTCCCCAGACGCCCACCATCGGCCCGGTGGACGATCCGAGCGAAGTGACGCTGCCGTCCCGTCGCACGATGTACGGCGGATTGTGCCCGCCGTTGGCAAACGTCAACTCGCCCGTGCCGACGTGATAGTGCGCATGAAATACCGTGACGAACATCTGTTCTTCGTTCTCGCCGGCCATGATGCGGTCGGCAATCATCAGGACCTCAGCCGGACTGTGATCGGAGCTGGAAAAACTGCGAAGGATCGTGCGCGCGACGGCCATGAACATGGCGGCGGGCACTCCCTTGCCACTGACATCCGCCACGACAAACGCCAGCACGTCACGATCGACAAACCAGAAGTCGAAGAAATCGCCCGCCATGATCTTCGCCGGTTCGGTGCAAGCATCGAGCGTGAATTCCGGCCTGTCCGGAAAGGGAGGGCGAATCATCGGCGTCAGCGACGTCTGGATCTGGCGGGCCACCAGCAGCTCGCGTTCGAGCGATTCGCGCACGGCGGTCTCGTGAAGCCGCTGGTCGATGGTGTCTTTCAAATCATGCACCATCGTATTGAACGTCGCCGCAAACTCGCCGATCTCATCGCGGCTCGTCATCTGCGGCAATTGCACTTCGAGGTTGCCTCGAGCGAGTTCCTGAGCCGCGGCTGCCAAGCGGGTGATCGGGCGAGTGATCCATGCGGCGACCAGCATGACCAGCGTCACGATCGCCGCCAAGCCTGCCACCAGCAACGCCGCCCGCAGGTTCAATTGGGCATACACATCGGCCATTATCTCGGCCTCGGGAATCACCGCAGCCACCGACCAGCCGACCGATGGGATGGGAACAAACACGATCCATACCGGATGGCCGGTCTCGACATCCGGCAGCCTCCGCACTCCGCTGCGTCCTGCGATCATCTCGTGGCCCAGGGCGATCAGCTCCTGCGACTCGTTCCATTCGCCCAGACTGAAGATCGATTCCCCCATGATGTACGATGCGTTGGGATGGGAGACAAAAGCTCCCGTCCGGCTGACGATCAGGCGATAACCTCCGCGAGCGTCCGCCGTGCGCAGCTTTTCGCGAAGATGGTCCAACGAGATGTCGGCGGTCATGACTCCTCGAAACGTCTCGTCTCGATAGAAGGGCGCCGCATAGGTACACATCAGGATATTGCCTGCGCCCTCATCAAAATAGGGATCCGTCCAGGCGGGTTGATCGAGCAGCTTGGGCAGGAGATACCAGTCCCAGCGAGCATAATCGTAGTCTATTCCCGTGCTCGTCAGTGTTGTGTCCGCAGCCGAGCGGTAAACGTAGCGGGCAAAATTGTCGTGCTGCGGCTGAAAAGCGCGCGGCTCAAAGGCGATCGCAGCCCCGAATACGCTCGGCGTGTCGCGAACATTGGAATGTAGCAGGGCCTCGAGTTGCACTTCCTCGTCCAGAGGAAACTGCGTCATCAGCGCAGCCGCGTTCAGAACCGTCTGGCTGGCGACGGCGAGTTCCTTGTCGATCTCACCGGCAAGCCGGGCTGTCGCCTCGGTCAAATGCCTCTTCATGTGCGCGATCGACCGCTCCCGCCCGGCGCGATAGTCAACGCCCAATACGACCAGATAAACCGGCAACAGCGGCAGGCAAATAGCCAGGATCAGTTTTGTGCGGATCGGGAACTTCATGCGGATTCAACTACTCCCGGACGCCTTGGGCGGTTTCAGTCCGCCGATGAAACTCGCGAAAATCCGGCGCTTCTTCGATCAGTGCCTGGTCCAACAACAGGCGAACCACTTCGGAATAAGCGGCTTCGGAGAGCGATCCCCACGGGACCGGCTGGAGGGAATCCGGCCGGCGCATCGCAGCCCGGATTGAACGGAGCATCCAGCGTTGATGATTGCGATTGGTCCGCACATTGACGGCCCGGCAGTTCTCCATCACGACGTCTAACGTTTCCGCTTCGTTGGCCAGCGCGTACTCCCAGCCCTGACGGCACGCCCGCACCACGGCTGCGGAAACGTTCGCACGCTCTGCCGACGTTTGCGCCGTGCAGTAGATGCCGTCCTCGGGGAACACGAAGCCGTGATCGGCGAAACGGAAGCTGTGCAACTCGTCCGGCGAGACGCCGGCTTCGATCAGCTTATGATACTCGTTGTAGTGCATCGCGGAGGCGACATCGACGGCTCCACGCAGGAAAGGTACCATGCTCGTACTCTGCGGCACGACAATCGGTCGAATACCGTATTTTCGGAAAAACGCCGTGGCCGGAACATCAAAATTGCCACCCCATAGCCCCACCCGTTTTCCGGTCAATTTTTGAGGCGTATCGATTCCCGATTGCCGCCAGGTGATCAGCATCAAGGATGATTGCGGAATGACTTGGGCTAGATTCACCAGCGGCAAACCACGATCTTTCTCGACGATCGCATCGGCGAGCCAGCCCGTGCAATAGTCCACCTTGCCCTCGGCCAACAGGTCGAACGGCCGCTGTCCGGCAGCCGACCATCGGATTTCCAGGTTCGTCACGCCTTCGCGTCGAAAGAATCCCTTCTCCAGCGCCATCATGTACCCTGCAAACTGCGACTGCGGATACCAGTGCGTCTGGAAGACAATGCGTCGCGAGGCGACCGAAACGGCCGGTTTTCCAAACGGTGTTTCCGGGTGCGCAGCAGCACCGACGATTGGCGCAAACGCGGATCCCGTCACAGTGGCGATGATTGCTGCAGCCCATAAAAACGCCACCCGATTGCTCTGCGCACCACGTCGCTGCACTCGAATCATCGTTACTCGATCTCCCGCTCCCGCCACGAACCCGGCTGATTCGATCCTAACGACGTTCTGTCCCAGGGACGGCTTTCGTAGCGGGCAGCAATCGCAGATTGCCCCACGCGAAACGCACTACGCTGGCCGGAGTTTGGCGCTCGCCGACGAGGGTCAAAACGTCGGCGCCGTGCAACTCGCACTCAAACTCGCGACGTGCGCCAGCCCCCTCCAGGACGCCCGATTCCCACAACAAATTCCCGTCGGCGTACAGCCGGAACAGCGCCTGGGGCTCGTCCTGGTTCGCCATGGCGGCATCCGGCGATTCTTCCGCAACGAGCGCGACGAATCCGGCCAAGCGGGCATAGCGTGCTGTCAACGCAAACGCGATTTGGGCGACGCTCTCGTTTTCGGCGGGCTGCAACAACACCGTATTCTTGTAGATCTGCCGGTCGATCTTCAAAGAACCGCGCCAATCGCCCGCGTTGGCTCCGATTCCTTCGATCTCAAGCGGTGATAATTCCGTGAGCGGAATGCCGTGGGAATCGAGAACTTGCCCCGGGAGCGAAACGTCGGCCTCGGTACTGGCGGTCGACGGCACGGCCATCTGATCGTTCGGCGTCTGGGTCACCGTCGCCCCCGTCGCAGGGGCTGGCGTGCGAGCATCGCCCACCGGCGGACCGTTGCCGATCCGAGGCGCGGTGACAGAATGATCCGGCTCGGCCGTGGGATCCGCCTGCCTTGCACGCTCCGCCGCCAATTCCCCGACCGCGTGGCGGCGCAGCGAGTACGGTCCCAGCGCCAAATACATGGCGACGGCAAGCCCAGCTCCGGCAAAAACCAGGAGTACAAGCCCCGTCACGACCGTCACTCCGGAGATCGTTCTGCCGCGACCGTCAGAATTCGTGAATGATGAGCGATTCATGATCATCTTCCGAGGAACAACGATGGACTCGCATGGCCAACAGGTGGGCCGTGCCACGGGAGGGTCGCACGGCCAGCAAGCAGGCCGCCCACATGGATCCAGAACTCAACTCCACTGGCGGCATCACAGATCGACGGCAGAATCGCCCGGCCTTCGATTCTGCTGGTTTCGCAATTCATGCATCATAAAGCTGATGCCTTGCGCGTATGAGCGCACGGCGGACGGGTTGTCGCCCGCTTGGCTTGCGGTCTCGGCCTTGGCGCACAAATGCTCAAAGTCATTCCAGCGGACTTGCCAGCCCGCCTCGACCGCCGCCTCGCGCAATTCACGCAAAATCGTGGCGAGCGTCTGGACAAACTCGTTTTCGGCACTGCAGGCCGTGGTGACGTAGGGGGCGTTCCCCAATTTGTCCGTTTGAGAGACCGACTTTTCGGCCGGCACGCAATTCCGAAAACGTAATATCAGCCCCCACGCCCCAGCCACCACGCCGACGACAGCGAACAGGATCGCTGGACCAAACTGGTCGGCCAACCACAGCACGCCAGCCAGCAGCCAACATACGCCGAGCACAACCCATGCGGCCAGACTTCCGCCGTCTGCGTCCCGTGAACGTCCCGTCGCCCGACGTCCGCCCCCCGGGCCGAGTGTCGCCAGACCCGGGCCGTTTACCTGAACGACTACCAGGGTGATGTTGTCCGGTCCGCCCCGCAAATTGGCCAAATCCACCAACACCGTGGCCGCTTCTTCCGGCGGCAAGTGGGCCAGCAAGCTGCCGATTTCACGATCTTCGATCTGACCGCTCAATCCGTCGCTGCATAGCAAGAACGTATCGCCGATCTCCAGAGGGAATGGTCCCTCCAAATCCACCGCGACATTCGAATTGGGTCCCAGCGAACGCGTTATCACGTTTTTGGGCACCGATTTATACGAGTCGGAACCTTCCGTGATGATCTTCAGCGACCGCAACTCCCATTGCAGACTGTGATCGAACGTCAGTTGCTCCAGTTGTTGGCCCCGCAAGCGGTAGATGCGGCTGTCTCCGACGTGCCCAATCAGCGCCCCTTGAGGAAACAGTACCAGCACACTGGCTGTCGTTCCCATCGCCCGAAAATCAAGATTCGCCAGACCACGGCGATGAATTTCGCCATTGGTATCGAGCAGCGCTTTCTCCAGCGCCTGGGGCGCGGCCAGTTCCCTGTCATGATTGTACAAATGCGGGAGATTATCGACGGCCAGCTTGCTGGCCAGCTCCCCGGCCGCGTGGGCTCCCATTCCGTCGGCGACCATGAAGACGTGGCCACGCATCGTCCACGCCTGGTCGTCCTCGGCGAGGACAACGGACGTTGAATCCTGATTCATGGCCCGCCGCATTCCAACGTCGCTTCGGACGACGTACTGCAAGTCGGCAATATAGGGCGGTTTTTGTTGTCCCATCATTTGCTGCTTCGCCAAAAAGCGACAAGAAGCTCCAGCTGTCCGTCCGCATAGTCTATCCCAAGGCGGCATGTTGATGCAACCAAGCTAGCACTGCGAGCACGGTTTGACGAGCCGCCTAACCAATTCGCCACTGTTTTCATCTGGCCTCGAAATGCCTGGCTCACTATACTTCGGCCGCTCCTCCGTTGCCCGATAACTCACATCGGCACTGTCCGGCCAATCGTTCTCAAGAAGTCGCCCTTGCTGCCGTGCTAGATCGTGATCCACCAAATCGGTCCATCCGAGCCGCAACTTGGTATCTCGTGGCCGCCCTGACGCTGCTGGCCGCACTGCCCGGTTGCGTCCGCCGCCGCATGACAGTGCGGAGCAACCCGCCGGGGGCGCTGGTATTTGTCGACGATCAAGAGATCGGAACGACCCCCGTTTCGACGGGGTTCACCTATTACGGAACTCGCAAAATCCAGCTGATGAAGGACGGATTCGAAACGCTGACCGTCAAGCAGACGTTCCCTCCGCCTTGGTATCAAATCACGCCTTTGGACTTCGTCAGCGAGAACCTCTGGCCCCACGAGATCCGGGACGAACGTCACCTGGATTTTCAGTTGCATCCTCAGCAGATCGTCCCGTCAGAAAAGCTGATCGAACGAGCGGAGTCGCTCCGCGGGGGAGTTCGCCAAGGCTACGCGGTTCCCCTGCCCAACGCGACGCCCACTCCCCAGCCCGTCGCTCCGCTGGCGTATTGAGAGACGCGATCCAAGCTGTGCGCATTGACGAAACCCGGCACCGTGGCCCAGAATGATAAGAAGAACGTCGCCAAAGGCTCGCTTTATGGCAAGCCGGGAGAAGGTTTTATGCGCAGCTTTGCGAGTTTCTGTAACTTGACGATCGTTTGAGATCGGAGAACTGAGATTTCAAATTTCAAATTTGAGATCTCACATTCCAAATTGCCCTCGCGGCCACCGGGCCGCGTGCAGGAGCGACTCGATGACGCAACGTGTACCAGAACGGGTTCGCTGCGGCAGGATCGGTATCATCCTGCTGGTGATTTGTCTGGCGGCGCCCGCCATGGCCGACATCGCAACGCTAAAAAACGGAATGCAGTTCGAGGGAAGTATCGGCAAGATCGGCTCGCTGGGCGAAGATCCGCTGAGTCCGCAGAGCACGGCCGGCCAGGTCAAGGTGCGTCAGATCGTGTTCGTCGATGACCAGTTGCGGCGGACGTTCTTTTCCCAGATCCAAGTCCAGGCAGTGGTTCCGAGCCAGCTCAATCTGGAAAAAATTCGCATTTACCAGCAGGTCGCCAAGGGCAATCGGCGGATCGCGGCGGTCGGTCCGATCGTTCGCGTGACGCCGTTCGACCAGTGGGGCCGGCGGACCTTTACGATGAATACCGCGCAAGGGCCGATCGACATCATCCAAGGGATCACCGAAGTCACGCCGCTGTATACCCGCGTCGAAGGGCTCGCGGTGCGCAGCACTTACGTGTGGGACATGCGAATCGCGACCAGCTCCATTCCGCGCGACACGCTCAGCGCGGTGTTGCTGAAGGCCATCGATCCGCAAGACGCCGACCAGCGGCTGCGTGTGGTCCGGTTGTATATCCAAGCCGAGCGGTATTCGGATGCCCGGGCGGAATTGCAGAGCGTGATTGCCCAATTTCCCGATTTGGCCGACCTCAAGCGTCAAGTGACCGCGCTGTATCAAGTCGGCGCCAGACGCATGATCCAAGAGATCGAACTCCGCAAGAACTCGGGTCAGCACCAACTGGCGGGCAGTATGCTGGAGCGGTTTCCCGCCGAAGGCGTGGCGGGGGAGTTGCTGCTGCAAGTCCGCGAATTGCAGGAGGACTACCAGAAATGGAAGGAGCAGATCGAGCGTACACTGGCGGCGTTGGAGACCCACGCGGCGGAGATCAAGGACTCGAAAACCCGCGACGATGTGGGGCCGATCCTCACGGAAATTCAGGCCGAGTTGAATCTGACGACCTTGGATCGCATGGCCGATTATCTGCGGCTGGCGAACGATCCGGGAATGACCGCCGAACAGAAAATCGCGTTGGCCATCAGCGGCTGGCTGTTGGGCAGCGGCGCCGGGGACAAGAACATCGCCGTGGCCGTCTCGTTGTTTCGCGTCCGCCAGCTCGTACAGCAGTATATGACCAGCACGCAACAAGCCGCACGCAACCGGATCCTGCAGGACTTGGCGAGTCTGGAAGGCAGTTCGCCCGGCTATTTGGCAAAGCTCGTGGCGCACATGAAACCGCCGGTCGAGACCGAAGCGGACACCGGGGGTCCGGCCGGATCCCACGAAATCGCCGTGCCGGGGCTTACGGGCGAGCCGGACATTTCGTACTTCGTCCAGCTTCCGCCCGAATACGATCCCTATCGCCGCTATCCGTGCGTGGTCACGTTGAACGGAGCGGGAACGACGCCTCCGCAGCAAATCGACTGGTGGGCAGGCATGATCAACGAACAGGCACAGTTGCGGCTGGGGCAGGCCGCGCGTCACGGGTACATCGTGGTGGCTCCGCAGTGGTCGCGGCCGCATCAAGCGAGTTACGAGTATTCCGCCCGCGAACACGCCGCCGTCCTGTATTCGTTGCGGGACGCTTGCCGGCGGTTCTCGATCGACACGGACCGCGTGTTTTTGAGCGGTCATTCGATGGGCGGCGATGCGGCCTGGGACATCGGTTTGGCCCACCCCGATCTGTGGGCCGGCGTGATTCCGATCGTGGCGACGGCCGACAAGTACGTATCGCGATATTGGGAAAACGGCCGCTACGTGCCCATGTATTTCGTCGCCGGCGAGATGGACGGTGACAAAATGGGCCGCAACAGCATGGACCTGGACCGCTACTTGAACAAGCACACCTACGACGTCGTCGTCGTCGTGTTCCAAGGCCGCGGCCACGAACATTTCATCGATGAAATCCAACGGCTGTTCAGCTGGATGGATCTACACCGCCGCCAGTTTTTTCCCAAGGAATTCGACTGCGTCTCGATGCGCCCGTGGGACAATTATTTCTGGTGGGCCGAACTAGAGTCGCTGCCCAGCCGCTCGACGGTGCTGCCGGTGAATTGGCCGCCGGACAGCGGCGTCCGTCCTGCGCGCACGGAAGGCCGAATTCTGGAAAACGGCCGAGTTACCCTGCGCACGGGCGCCGAACGAGCCGCCGTGTGGCTGTCGCCGGAAATGGTGGATTTCTCGCAACGCGTTGCCGTGAGCATCAACGGCCGCACCTACACACAACGCATCGAGCCTCGGGCCGACGTGCTGTTGGAAGACGTTCGCACCCGTGGCGACCGCCAACATCCCTTCTGGGCGCGCGTGGACGAGTCCAGCGGCCGCTGACACGTTGCCTGCCATGCGTGCTAGCATTCGGCAGTTCGCCGCGATAGGCTAACTTCTTCGTTCGCGACGCCGTTCGCCGCGATCGGCTGATTTCTCAAAGCAAAGGATCACGTCATGTATAGGATCGGTCTGGACACGGTGGGCTTGGGCATCGTGGTGGTTACGCTCGTGAGCCTGATGTTCGCCGTGCTGGTGATGCAACGCCAACGCAGCGGGAAAACGATCGCCATTTGGCTGGCAGCGGGATTGCTGGGAATCCTATTAGGGAGTTCGCTCACGCTGGGGGCGTTGCGATTCAGCGGATTTCGGAAGATGGATTCTCTGATGGCCGTCTCGGTGCCGGGCGGCCCGGACGCGGGACCGATGGCGTCGGCGCCCGCGAGCGACATGGGGCCGGCAGAAGGAGCCGGGCGCGGCATGGGCGGCGGTCCTGGGGCCGGCATGGGCGGCCCCAACCCCAAACGCGATCTGACGACGCTCGTCCGAAAGATCGCGCTGCTCACGGGCGATATCGGCATCAAGCTCAGCCCGGAACAAGCCCAATCCGTATCGGCAGCGTTGGCCGGCGTGGAAAGCGCCCCAGAGATCTCCGACGAAGACGCCACGGCGAAGCATGACGAGATCCTGGCGTTGCTGGACGACACGCAAAAATCACAGCTGGATATCGTCGGGCTGCCTCGGCCGCCTCGAGGCGCCGGTGGGGGCCCCCCGTCCGCCGCGCCCCCCAACCCGTTTCAGGACGAGCAGAACGAGGCTGCCTTGAAGAAGCTGCGACAACAGCTCGGTTCGGATGGGTCGTAGCCGGGATGATCGTCCGCCGCCCCGGGGGCCAGCTGACGGTTGTCGTGATTGCCGCAGAATGGAGACGGTCGCGCGTTTCGGCGGATGAAGTTGGCGCTCAGGCGTTTGCCTGTCCGGGCAGCCTACGCTGCCCCCAAGAACTCGCAAATCGCCTCATTGACCGCCTGCGGCTGTTCCAGCGGCGCCATGTGACCGGCGCCGGCAACCTCGACAAAGCGAGCCTGAGGCAACCGTTCGGCCATGCCGCGCATTTCCTCCACGTTCGTGATTGCGTCCTCGCGGCCGCAAATCACCAGCGTCGGCAGGTCGATCGTCGGCAGCCACGCGGACACATCCGCGCGGGCGGCCATCCCGCGCAGCGCGGCGGCCACGCCTCGCGGCGAGGCGCGGAGCATGACCTGCCGCGTCGCCTCGACCAATTCCGGCCGGCGCTGGCGCGTCTCGGCGGCGAACAGCTTTTCCAACATTGCATCGGCCAAGAACCCCACGCCCTCGATCAACGCGCGCTGGGCATTGACCAAGCGCGCCTGGGCGGCCATCGCCGTATCCCCCGCAGCACGGGTGTCGCACAAGATCAAACCCCGCAATCGCGCCCGGTGCCGACGGAAGAACTGCCAGGCGATGTAGCCGCCCATCGACAATCCGCAGAACACCACCGGCTCGCTGATCCCCCGCACGTCCAGCAGCGCCGCTAAATCGTCCGCGTACTCTTCCATCAGCACGCTCTCGCCGGCGGGTTCGCTGTTCCCGAACCCTCGCAAGTCGGGCGCCAAGACGCGGGCCTGCCGGGCCAGCTCCGCCAATTGTCCCTCCCACATCGTATGATCGAGCGGGAATCCATGCACCAGCAACAGCGGCGGGCCGGCGTCGCCGGTTTCGGTCAGCTGAAGATCCAGCCCCTTGATCTTCCACGTTCTCATGTCGCGCGGCGCCATGTCCGAGAGTCCTTTCCTTTGCTTTTCGCGAGCCACGCCGGTTCAACGCACGTCGTTCACCCCGCACGGCAGAACGTCACGGAACGGCGTGAACAGAATATAGTTCAGATGTCGATACAGCGCGTTGGCGTGCAGCAGTTCGGCGTGGGTGCCTTCGGCATGCAGCCGGCCTTGATGAATCAAGAAGACATGCTCCACGGCGCGGAGCATCGCCAGATGCGCGGGAATCACGATCAGGGTGCGATCGGCGCGAAGCCGTTGCAGCGCGGCGTCGATCGCGCGCGATTCTTCCTCGTCCGCCGTTTCCGGCGGCTCCTGCACGATCACCACGGAGGGATGGCCGGCCACCGCGCGGGCCAAACCCAAGCGAAACGCCATGGAAGCCGGCAAATTGGTCCCGGCCGGCCCGATGGTGGTTGCGAACGCTTCGGGCAACCGCTTGACGGTCTCGAACACCTCGCACAGGCGAGCCGCTTCGTCGATCTGATCCTGCGTGCACGCCGCGCGGCCGCAACGGATGTTGTCGGCAATCGTCGCGGAAAACAGCATGCCGTCCGCCGCCGCAAAGGCAATCTGCGCGCGCAGCGACCGGAGCGTGAGCGAACGCAGGTCGGTGCCGTCGAGCAGGATCCGCCCGGCGGTCGGATCTTGATGGCGAAGAAGCAACCCGACCATCGTCAACGGCGTATGGCAGTCGGAGGCGACGATCGCGGTCTGAGATCCGGCGGGAATCGACAGCGACAGGTCGGCCAGCAGCGGCTTGCCCGCGTGCCCGGCGACGGCGACGCCTTCCCAGCGAATTTCCCGAGTGACGCCGCCGCAGGCAAACGCACCGGCAATCTGTCCCACGCCGGGCGTGCGATCCAGATAGGCGAAAACCTCTTTCGCCGCTTCGTCCGCCCGTCGGAGCGTTTGCATCGCGCGTTGCAAGCGAATGACGGGCAACGCCGAACGGGCCAAGATCAAAGCGAGCACGGCCAGCCCCGTGGGGAACGGGCGAGGCGAGAGCCCGACCACCAGCAGAAACAAGGCGGCTCCCATCCCCGACAGCCACAAGAGTCCCGGTCCCAGGACGGCGCGAGCCGACGTGCCGTGCCGCGTGTCCCGCCGATAGCGATCAACGGCCGCCGTAAACGACTCGTCGTCGGCGGCCGCGGCAGTGATTCCTTCGACGATTCGGGCGGTACGAAACGCGTCCAACACCGACTGCTGACGCGCGGCTAATTGAGCCAAGGCGCTGCGGCCGGCCTCGTCCGCTCGACTCTGCATTTTCTGGTACAGCCGCCAGATGAAAAGTACCAGGAGGAACGCGAGCAGCGACAAAAAGAAGTCGATGTACCCGGCCACGCCCGCCAACAGCACGAGGGCGCAAACGCTGCGCGGCACCGTCGTCCAGCTTGCGGCGAGGCCCTCGCGAAGCACCAGGCAATTCGCCAGAACCCGCTGCTCCACCTGCCGCCCTTCGCGCTCGAACCACTCGGGTACGCCCAGCCGTCGAACTTGCTCGTAGACCGCGATTTGCAGTTGTGCGACGGAATTCCAAGCCGCCAATTCCCCGGCCCGATGCAGGAGCAATAGCAGCAACGATTCGGCGGTCGCCAAAATCATCAGGGCCGCGAGCAAGCCCAGCAGGCAATATTCGTAACGATCCAGCCAGCCCCAAGAAGCGTCCGGCCAACCGAGCCAAGCGGCGAATGTCCAACGGTCCGGATCGAGACCGTCCCCAGGCGGACTGTGGATTAGATCCAGGATCAGACCAATATCCGCAACCAGCAGGACGGTACATACGGCGGACAGAAAGGCCAGTGCGTAATTCCACCAAAGCCGGCGCGAGCTGCCGCTGAAACGGGCAGCTCTCCGAAACGAAGCCCACCGCATCACCACGTCCTTCCCATCAAAGGGCCGCGCGTGACTCCGTCCTACGCCAAATCCCGGTCCTCAAACAAAATCAGAGCCAACAACATGGCTATCATACTGTAGATCAAGCAATACACCAGCGCCCAACCCAGGTACAACGTCGGAACCGGAACGCCGGCAGCAACCGCCGCTTGAATATTGAAATGATCCAGGTTGGGGAAGATCGTCGCGATCAGCTGACCGAAAAACTGAACGAAAACAAACTGGTTCATCGACGATTGGACGATCAGCGGCGTCAGATGCCCCAAGGCGTAAATCGTGAAACAGATCACCAGATTCGCCAGCCACGGCAAACGCGTCGAAATGGCCACGCTCAGGGACGCTAACACCATGGTCTCCATGAAGGCCAATATCAAGCCCGGAATCACGCTGGTCATCTCCAAATGACACAATTGCCAGGTGATGTCCTGCGTCGACGATTCGCGCCCATCGTAGATCGGCTTATACGCGACCACGATCAGAAACAGCAAACCCAAAATGACGAACAAGATCGCGACCGTCCAGAGAATGCCCAGGAACTTGCCCACGATAAAGGAGGGCCGGCTGATGGGTTTGGACAAGACCGTCAGCGCCGTTCGGCCTTCGATCTCCTCGCTGATCGAACTGCTGGCCGCCCAGACCGCCTGGACAATGCCCAGGACCATGATCAAGGTCAGCCCCGAGTCCTTGAGCATCTTGATGTCTTCGCCAAACGTGTTATACGGAATCCAGATGAAAAACACCACCAGGACGCCGCCCAAGATGGCGATGATCGAGAACAGCGGTTGAGCGATCTCCGACTTGTAGGTGGCCAGTGCGATGGCCGACAGCCGCGGCGCAGCAAACCGGATGAGGAGATAGAACAAAAAGACGGCCACGACGGCCAAAGCGGTCAGCGGGATCGTCAACACTTCGGGGTGCGGAGGCGCGGTCGTAATGGTGCTCGTCAAAGTCGCCGGACTGCTGCCCAAGTTGCGCACGTAAAACCGGTCTACATCTTGCTCGATGAACGGGTTGACCGACTGCTCTCTAGCAACCCACGGCAACTCTTCGCCCGCGATCAAATCGATTGTGGCACCCGATTTCACCTCGGCAAAGGGCCGCGTCGCGATCGTCAGATTCTGATCGGATCGGAACACGATCCGACGAACTTCGTCCCGCCGGAACGAAACGGCGACCTGGTGAGCGACAGGATCGGAGAATTCGTCGTTGGGATTCTCGAGTTCCGAGACCGGAACCGTGGCTTCAATCGTTTCGGTTCCCACCGCCGGCAAACGCTGCATCGCTCGTAGCAACGCCAGCGGCTCCTGGACGAACAAAACGCCGACGACACTGAAAACCGCCAAGCTGACCACGACAATCAGCACCGGCCACAAGCCGCCTTCGCGAACAGCCCCCGGAACCTCGTCGACCGTTCGCCGCGAGAACAGGATTCCCGGCAGCCGCAGGATGCGACCCGAAATGCTCTCGCCAGCCGCCGAACTCCCAACTTCGCCCGCAGGAGTCAAACGCGAGACGAGCAGCGCCAGCAACCAAAGAACCAGCAGCGCAATCAAGCCCAACGAAGCCCCAGCACCGAGCAGCCACAGCGGTGTCAGCCAATTGCTGAGGTTTGGAGAGACAGCGCCCAAAATCCCCCAAACTGTCATGTTTTTTTCCTGTTACACGGTCTCTACGTCAGCATCCAATTTTGTATCTTACGAAAGCAACGGACTTTCGGTTCAGCTAACCACCCGAATGAGTCTCGCGTCCAATTACATCATGAAGACGGCACCTGATCCCAATCAAAAACGAATCTCAAAACTCGAGAATTCCCCGGTCGCAGCCAACTCGTTCGCCGTCACCGTGCGAATGTACCTCTGCATTCGCGCGTGCAGGGCGGTCAGGAAACCGTCGATCTCTTGCGGTTGGCCTTCGACCACGATTTGCACGCGACCGTCTCGAAGATTGCGCACAAGTCCGGTCACCGCGTGTCCCGCTGCTATCTGGCGGGCCGTGTAGCGGAACCCGACCCCCTGGACATCTCCGGCTATCAGTACATCTCGCCGTTGCGACAACGATTCACTCACGTCTGGTCTCCCGATGGCCAGAACCCTCGATCCGGCGTCTCAGGCGAGCGCCGAGCTAAAAATGTGCCTCGGATCCGGATTTGTAGTCCGGGGCTCGCCCCAGTAGTTTACCCCATCTGGCTCGCTTGCACCAGAGGCGGCACAATGCACAAGCGTCTCACAGCAAAAGGCTTGCGCATGTCGAGAAAACGGCTTGGCGGAACGGTTTCAGCGTCCGACCTGCGGGCTGCGCGAACTGCGGAGCTTGATATCCGGCATAGCGATCTTGACGGCGCAAACCCTGTCCGATACTGTCTCCCCGCCATGATGCATCCATATCGACTCTGGTTTCTGGTGTCTGCTTTCCTGTTCGTCGAACCACTCCTGGCATTCGACGCCGCAGGCCAGCCATCGCATGGCGTCCTGGTGCTTCGCAACGGCGAGGTTCTGGCGGGGACGACGACGAAAGTGGGCGACCGCTACGTCATCGCCAGAAATGATGGAACCGAGCTGAGAATTCCGACGGGCGAAGTCGAAATGCATTGCCGGGACTTGAACGAGGCGTACGCCCGCAAACGGCACACCGTCTCCCGGCGTGATGTATCGGCCGTCCTGCAGTTGGCCGATTGGTGCTTGCGCAACGGGTTGCACGCCCGGGCCGCCGACGAACTGCTGGCAGCCAGTGAGATTGCGCCTCGAGATCCCCGCATTCAAAGCCTGCAACGACGCTTGCAGGTTGCCATGACTCCGGAATCATCTCGTGAAGTGCCGCACCGTCAGGTGCCACCCGTTGCCAACCCTTCTCCGCCCCGACAGCCGCCCCTCGAGCGACTACACTCCACAATGCCGGCCGAGGCGATCGAGAACTTCACCTCGCGAGTTCAACCCCTGTTGCTAAACCGTTGCGCTACAGCTGCTTGCCACGGCGGACGCTCCTCATCGGAATTCCAGTTGGCAAGCCCCGGCTTGGGAAAGACAGCCACTCTTCGGTATACACAACGCAACCTGGCAGCGATTGTTCAGCAGATAAACGCGGTCGATCCGGCTGCGTCTCCTTTGCTCACAGTCCCGCAAAGACCTCACGGCGGATTGTCTTCGGGCGTCTTCAGCGACCGCGATCGAGCACAAATGGATATACTGGAGAAATGGGTGCTAAAGACTATCCAGTCGATGCCGTCCCAGTCAATCTTCGCTGAGAGCTTGTCGGCACAGTCTTTGAATCGCGATACTCGGCAAGTGGTGTCCGTGCCGGACGCGACGGGCGAACTTGCCGCGACGCTTCCGTCTGGACTTCTCAACCTAGCCCACGGCTCGCCAAACGAACCGTCGATGGTGGACTTCCGCGACCCGTTCGATCCCGAACGATTCAATCGCCGATTCCTGCCTCGGGATGGGGAGCAGGAAGTGCCCCCACCCGCCAAGGTCTTAGAAGGCCCTGGTTCCTGACGGCTACGGAGGCAAACTCCGCCGAAATCGTGACGTTTACGGTCGCGACACTGTCTGCGAGCGTCGTGAACGGCTGTGTTGGAAAAAGAAGCCCCGCCGTGCGGCTTCGACCGGAGCCGCAACTCCATAATCGAGCAGCTCCAGCGTGCTGCGACGAACGAGCTTACCGGACGCATCCAAGTCTTTGGATGTATGCGACACGAGACCACCGGGCACGTCCAGACAGACAACTTCCAGCGTCAAAGTGCTCGCGTTCTGCTGTTTCCGCACCGTACGCATATGGGCTCCAGATAGGAGTTCCGTCAAGACCTTTTGTGGCATCTCGACGGCCAGCGCGTCGACAGTTGTCTGTTCGAGTACCTGTTTGCCGTCCGCACTGGTAGCTATCGTTTCGCGGCGAAGGATAAAAGGCGGCACCGTCTCGCTGTAATGCAAACGGCTGACAACACGCGTATCACCGTCGTCAGCCATGCTCTCAAAAATCGCACAACGAGTGGTTCGTCCGCCAAGATCCAAAGTCGCTTCGCCCGTTTTGCGAAGATCCGCTCGACCTCCGTTTGCTCCGCCGTCGTAGCCCACTCGGACCTGCCGCGGTTGGGCAACGAATCGCTTTCCCGCGATCTCCACGATAACGTCCATTTGCAGCGTACAACCGGAATCATCGACTCCGATCAAAGTGGTCTTGGTCTCCGTGGTACTGGCCGATTTCACCTTGCCTTGATCGTCTAAATCCTCCATCCACTTTCTCACCTTGCTCCAAGAACCGGGGGCAAATCTCGCCCAAGCATGATGCTCGCGCGGAATCGCCACCGGCTGACCTTCGGCAGCATCGGCCGCCATCGCCAAGCTCGCCACGAACAAGAGACCGGCTCTGAGTGCTCTGAGATTTCCTCGAAGTCGATTCAAAACGCACCGTCAAGGTAGTGGATCCAGGAGGTATTCCAACAGGCGTACTTCGTGAACTAAACTGAACGGCCGTTGGTAGCAAGCCGCGAATTGGTTGGCAGGAAAAACGGGGACAATAATAACGCTACGATGAACGCCTGGAGGACTCGCCCCGCCCGACGATCGTCACTTACCATGGATTTCCCAACTATGGTCCCATTGTCTACCGGGTTTTCCCTGAGAGAATGACTCTTACGAGGGGAGGATTGAATTATTTTAGGATGTACCAGCATTTCCTTGGCAGTAGAACATGCCTAACAGGATGTGTAGATTTATATAGCATTAGGTTTATATAGTGGCTCGATATAAGGAACGTCTCATCACGGAGACGGACGTTAGTTATCCTTTAATCTCACCCTTCAAAGCTCCAATAGCGCCGCTCAGCAGAGATTAGCGGTCTCTTATTTATCCCAATCAACAAAACTTTTTTGCGGCATAGGGGCATTAATACATCAGTGATTTCTTGTCCTGCCCGCCGTAATACTGGAGGCAATGACCATGAATTGGACTCGCATAACCGTGCTCTGCCTGCTGTGGAGCGGGTCTTCGCGCGTATCTGCTTTGGACTACGTGACGTTCGAGCAGGACGGCAATCGACTAACGCTGGCCGGCAGGATCCTGACCGAAGCCGCGGATGGCGGATTGTTGGTCGAAGATCGCGCGGGAGTACTCTGGGCCGTCCAACCCAAGGAACTCGTCAGCCGCAACCAAGGCGACACCCCATTCCTTTATTTCTCGCCGCCGGAGTTACAGACTCAACTCCTCGCCCAACTGCCGCAGGGATTTCGAGCGCATACCACTGCCAACTACGTGATTTGCTACAACACGTCCCCCGTGTACGCGCAGTGGTGCGGATCGTTGTACGAACGGTTGTTTCGAGCTTTCTACAATTATTGGGAGCGGCGTGGCCTGGAGTTGAAACGCCCGGAGTTGCCGCTGATCGCGTTCGTGTTCGAAGATCAGTCTTCGTACGAGACGTACGGTCGGGCCGAACTGGGCAATGCGGCTCGTAGCGTGATCGGATACTATAGCTTGCGGACCAATCGCGTGGCCATGTACGACTTGACGGGCACCAAAGGCCTGCAGGGTGCGGTCCGCCGAGTTACGTCGACGGCTCAGATCAACACGTTGTTGGCACAGCCGGGAGCCGAGCGGACGGTGGCGACGATCATCCACGAGGCGACGCATCAGATCGCGTACAACTGCGGATTGCACAAGCGATATGCCGACATCCCGCTCTGGGCCAGTGAAGGCTTGGCGATCTTCTTCGAGACGCCTGATTTGCGCAGTTCTCAAGGCTGGCGGAATATCGGCGTCGTCCACGCCGAGCGACTTGCCCAATTCCGGCGCTACCTAAGCGCGCGGCCCAGCGATTCGCTTCGCACGTTGCTGGCGGAGGACCGCCGATTTCGTCAGGCCGACACGGCCTTGGATGCTTATGCCGAAGCCTGGGCCCTAAATCATTTCATGATTTCGACGCGTCTGAAGGATTACGTCCGCTACCAGCAACGGCTGTCCGCGAAACCGTTGCTGATTTACAGCACGACCGAGGAACGCCTGTCCGAGTTCCAGCAGGCATTTGGCGAGGATTTGGCAGCGTTGGACGCCGAGTTCCTGCGGTACGTAGCCGGTCTTCGTTAATGTGGGGTTTATGCGTTGCAGGTAACGCCGTCGAGCAGAACATCATCGGACCCACAATGGATTCCCTCGAAGTGGGTTGCCTGAGGTCCAAGGCAGAATATCCCAGGACGTATTAAGCACCATTACCTATATCGATGTATTGACAGCGGTTTTCAGACGCCGATGCTTACGGAATCTTTGTTTCGCCGAAACCGCTGAAGGCATAGAGGTGCGATTATGTCCGCTGCTCCTTCGCGAGGTATGCGTCGAGGCGTTCACAGCCAGCGAGGTTCTTTGCCCCGCCGGTTTCGACGAATCGTTTTTGAGCGGTTCGAGCAGCGCGTGCTGCTGGCCGCGATCCACTGGGACGGCGGCCCCTCGGGGACAGGGGCCGACTGGCATGCTCCTGCCAATTGGATTGGCGATGTGCTGCCGGGTCCTGAGGACGAGGTGCATATCGGCTCCGCCTTTACCAGCAAGACCATCTCATCGGCTGATAACGTCACGATCCGTTCGCTCTCCAGTGAAGCCGCCATCCAAATCAGCGGCGGGACCTTCTCGATCACGACCGATTCTTTCATTGATAACACGTTGAGCCTCGTCTTTGGGCTGATCCAGGTGCAGGCGGATCTGGCGGTGTCGGGATCGTTCAATTGGAGTTCCGGGACGATGACCGGCGCGGGGCGAACGGTAGTCGAAGGGGGCGTCAACATGAGCGGCCCCTATTCGGCGACGCTCGACGGACACACCTTGGTCAATGCCGGTGAAGGCAGCTTCAGCGGAATCACCCTTTGGTTTCAGAATGGCGGGGTCTTCATCAACGGGGCAGGAGCGACGTTCGACATCCAAACGGACGGCTACCTGGGCTCCGATGGCAGCGACAACGTGTTCGAAAACCAGGGCATGTTGCGGAAGAGC